>Ga0080006_1158986_pt1 | contig 53648 bp, 50 predicted proteins | sample RS3BMetagenome_FD_69209 | JGI IMG/M metagenome (GOLD analysis project Ga0080006, IMG submission 69209) | Ferric oxide microbial mat and aquatic microbial communities from Rainbow Spring, Yellowstone National Park, USA - RS3B (SPADES... ... | reverse complement strand
CACCGTGACGTCTTCGCGCTGCCGCTCGAGGCCATGACCCCCGCCGCCTACAAGAAGGCGATGGGCTGAGGCTCAGGCACGATTCTCATCCCCGCGCCTCCCGGCGTCGCTGATGGGTCACGTCGCGCCGGCATGACGCGTGCTCTACGCGGCCGAGCCATGCACGCCATCTTGTTCGGGATGAAACGGGCCTTTCACGCGAGCCTACGCGTGATGCGCCGACCGCTCGGGTACTTCGGGCTGACGGCGGCGCGCTTCGACATGCTCTGGTGCATTTTCCAATTGGATGGCGACGATGACGCCACTCCGGCCTTTCAAAGCGACGTACGCAAAAAGCTCGGCGTCACCGCAGCGACGGTGACGCGGATGATGCAATCGCTCGAGGCGTTGGGGCTGGTGCGGCGCAAGCGCGACTCTTTCGATCGCCGTCAGGTTCTGGTCAGCCTCACGAGAGAGGGCCTGGATCGCCTCCGGGCCGCCTACGCCCAGTTCGTCGAGCGCAAGGTCGCGGAGCAGGCGATCGCCAACGCGTTGCAGGACGACCAACCCCCTGGCCAGCGACCGGCCGACGAGCAAACCGCGTCTTGCGCGATGCAGCGATTCGGGGAATTGCTCGACCGCATGCGAGCGGGCTTCGGCGATCGAGCGAAGCTCCATTACGGGCGGCGCCGGGACGAGTCCTGGCCCGACGAGCTCGAGCCGGAAGTCTAGAGCGACGCCTCGGCCGCGGCGATCGTCGCGTCGATGTCGGCTTCGGTGTGCGCGCCGCTGATGAACGCCGCCTCGAACTGCGCCGGCGGCCAGTAGACGCCGCGCTCGATCATCCCGCGGTGCCAGCGGCCGAACGCCTGCGTGTCGCACGCCTTGGCATCGGCCCACGAGCGAATCGGGCCGGCTGTGAAGAAGAGCGTGATCATCGATCCGACGCGCTGCACGCATGCGCGCGCGCCCCGCCGCGCGACGGCCCTCGCGAGCCCCTCCTCGAGACGCGCGCCGAGCCTCTCGAGCTTCGCGTAAAGCGCGTCGTCCAGCCGCTCGAGCGTCGCCAGCGCCGCGCTCACGGCCACCGGGTTGCCGCTCAGCGTCCCGGCCTGGTAGACGGGGCCGAGCGGCGCCACCTTCTCCATGATGGCGCGCTTGCCGCCGTACGCCGCGAGCGGCATCCCGCCGCCGACGATCTTGCCGAGGCACGTCATGTCCGGCCGGATGCCCGCGCGCTCCTGCATCCCGCCGCGTGCCACGCGGCAGCCGGTCATCACTTCGTCGAAGATCGACACCGCGCCGTGCTCGGCGCACGCGCTCACGATGGCCTCGAGGAAGCCGGGCGCGGGCGGCACGACGCCCATGTTGCCCACCACCGGCTCGACGATGACGCCGGCGATGTCCTTGCCGCGCGCGTCGAACAGGGCCCTCAGCGCCGCCACGTCGTTGTACGGCAGCGTCGCCGTCGCCGAGGCCGTCGTCGCCGGCACGCCCGCCGAGTCGGGCACGCCGAGCGTCGCGGCGCCGCTGCCGGCCTTCACGAGCAGGTAGTCGGCGTGGCCGTGGTAGCAGCCCTCGAACTTCACGACGACGTCGCGCCCCGTGTAGCCGCGCGCCACGCGCAGCGCGCTCATCGTCGCCTCGGTGCCGCTCGAGACGGCGCGCACCATCTCGATGGACGGGTAGAGCGCGCAGACCTTCTCGGCGAAGCGCACCTCGAGCTCCGTGGGCGCGCCGTAGCTCGTGCCGCGCCCCGCCGCCTCCTGCACCGCCGCGACGACCGCCGGGTGCGCGTGGCCGAGGACCATCGGCCCCCAGGACCCGACGTAGTCGACGTACTTCCGCCCGTCGGCGCCGTACAGGTACGCCCCCTCGGCGCGCGAGACGAACACCGGCGTGCCGCCGACGGCGCGGAAGGCGCGCACGGGGCTGTTCACGCCGCCGGGGATGACGCGAGCGGCGCGATCGAAGAGCGAGCGGGAGACGGGGTCGGTCATGTCGGCTCCGCTATGCCATCGGTGGCCTGGGGCGTCGAGCTGGGCCCGCGGCGAGCGGCGTCACGGACCCCCGTAGAACACCATGCGCGCGGTCGCCACGAGGCCGTGCTGCTCGAACGGCTGCGACCAGATCGCGTCGTACTCGAGGCTCGGCCCCGCGGCGAGGTGGCCGCCGAGCACGTGGCCGAACGCCCACTCGTAGAACACGCCGCCCGCGGCGAACGACTGCGTGCCCTGCGCCATCGGCAAGCCGGGGGTCTTGTTCATCAGATCGCCCGAGCCGATGCCGAACTGGCCCAGAAAGCCCAGGCCAGACAGGCTGGGCACGAGGCTCACCAGCGGAAACGCCTCGACGCGCAGTCCGCCCGCGTCGCCGTTCGAGCGCCAGTCGCCGTTGCGGTAGAGCGTGTGGCCGAACCAGAAGCCGAAGCTCAGGTAGTCGGTGAACGCGCCCATGACGAACAGCGTCTCGTTGGTGCCCGCCATCCAGCCGCTGGCCGAGTAGTACGCGGGGTCGCCGATCTCCGTGGCGTTGTTCGGGTATCCGCTCGCGCCGCCGACGCTCGCGCCCAGCCCCAGGCCGACGACGACGCCGCTCCGCAGCTCGTGCGACGCGGGCAGGTCGACGGCCGTCGCGGGAGATACGTCCGTGGGCACCGAGGCGGCGCCCGCGCCGGCGCCGGTCGCGCCGGTCGCGCCCGTCGCGGCGGCCAGGAGCAGCGGGAGCATCGGTGACGCTTTTTAGCACAGCGGGCGGGTGCTAAGACCCTCGCCGCCATGCCCGCCCCCTTCGATCCGACGCTCGCCGAGTCCGACCCCGAGATCGCGCGCCTCGTCGCCGACGAGACCCGCAGAGAGCACGACAAGATCCGGCTCATCGCCAGCGAGAACTACGCGTCGCGCGCCGTCATGGAGGCGACCGGCTCGGTGCTGACGAACAAGTACTCGGAAGGCTACGCGCACAAGCGCTACTACGAGGGGCAGCAGGTCGTCGATCAGGTCGAGGAGCTCGCGATCGCGCGGCTGAAGACGCTCTTCGGAGCCGAGCACTGCAACGTGCAGCCCTACTCGGGCAGCCCCGCCAACCTCGCGGTGTACTTCGCGTTCTGCCAGCCGGGCGACACCGTCATGGGCATGGCCCTGCCGGCAGGCGGGCACCTCACGCACGGACACACCGTCACGCTCAGCGGCAAGTACTTCAAGAGCGTGCAGTACGGCGTGAAGAAGGACGACCACCGCATCGACATGGACCAGGTGCGCGACCTGGCGAAGCAGCACCGCCCCAAGCTCCTCTGGTGCGGCGCGTCCGCGTACCCGCGCGTCATCGACTTCGCCGCCTTTCGCGCCGTCGCCGACGAGGTGGGGGCGCTGCTCGTGGCGGACATCGCGCACATCTCGGGGCTCGTCTGCGGCGGCGTGCACCCGTCGCCGGTCCGCATCGCGGACATCGTGACGTCGACGACGCACAAGACGTTCCGCGGCCCGCGCGGCGGCATGATCTTCTGCAAGAAGGAGCACGCGGCCGCGATCGACCGCGCCGTCTTCCCCGGCCTGCAGGGCGGGCCGCACAACCATGTGACGGCGGGCATCGCCGTCGCCGCGCGCGAGGCCTCGCGCCCGGACTTCCGGGACTACGCGCGGCGCATCGTCGAGAACGCGAGGGCGCTCGCCGGCGCGCTCGCCGAGCGCGGCTTCGGCGTCGTGACGGGCGGGACGGACAACCACCTGATGCTCGTCGACGTCACGAGCAAGGGCGTCACCGGCAAGCCGCTCGCGCAGGCGCTCGACCGCGCGGGCATCGTCCTCAACTCGAACGCGGTGCCGTTCGATCCGCGCAAGCCGTTCGACCCGTCGGGCGTGCGCATCGGCACGCCGGCGGTGACCTCGCGCGGCATGGGGACCGACGTGATGGTGCGCATCGCCGAGTGGATCGACCGCGTCACGCAGGCCCCGGGCGACGAGGCGGGCCTGGCGAAGATCGCCGGGGAGGTCAAAGACCTCTGCGCGAAGTATCCGGCGCCGGGCATCCGCGTGTGAACGGAACGCTCCGCCGAGGCCGAGCATCGCGAGATCCTCGCCGACGCGGCACACGTTGGCTCGGCGTCCTGGTGCTGGGCCAGATCCGGCGAGGGCATCGAAAGCATCCGGCGCCGCGACATGCGATCGGCGCGCGCTCCCGACCGAACGAGGAGGGCGCGCAAGGGCGAGCCGACGAGCAAGGCCACATAGAACCCGGCGTCCGCTACCCGGAGCGCCGACCCGCGAGTGGCGGTGCGCTTTCCGAAGATGGCGGTACGATGGCTCCGCCATGCGAGTGATTGCCTTCTGCCTGATTGCCGCTGCACTCGGATGTGGGGGCCGAGTGTCGACGGACGGCGGCGGCTCGTCCTCTGGCGGTGGAAGTGGCGGAACAACCCAGCACGACGCTGGCGCAACCGACACGTCGAACGACGGCGGCCAACCCGCGACAGGTGACGGCAGCGTGGTGTGCTCGTCGAGCGGCAGCAGCAACAGCCGCTCGGCCGACGGCGGCTGTTCCGAGCCCCACGCGTTCGGCGTGTGCGGCGAAACCCCGTACGACGTGATTTGCGAGTGCCCGGCGGGCTTTTGCCTGTGCACGAAAAACGGCGTGCACGTCGGGATGGTCCAGGCGCCAGGGGTCTGCACAACGTGCCAGGCGGATGATGGCGTGATCGCGTGCGGGTTCCCGTCCCTGTGACGTGACGGCGTATTCAACCTGGATTTCGCTCCGTGCGCGCGCTTCGCGGCGTGATGTGAGCGAGAAGGTCGCGCACAGGGCTTGAAATGCTGCGCGGCGTGTCCATCCCCTTGGGCACTCTCACATGCACGAGACGACGAGCACGCCGCGCACCCGCAAGGTGCGACGAAGGAGCGCTGGAGGCAAGCCCTCTCGCGGCCGGGAATTGCAACGAGCGGGACGCCGGATTCGACGTGCCGAACGTGCGCAAGCTGCGAATCGGCAAACCGGATGCTCGGGTGACGACCGTGGGCGGTATGGTGTCGGTGGCCGGCGCTCAGCGCGTCTTCGACCTGGAGATGCTCGCGGCCGATCCGCTCTTCGTGCACCTGGCCGGCGGCAGCGTCCCGAGCATCGACGTGCTCTACGGCGATCTGCGTCGCTTCGACGCGCAGGCCCTGGAGGACCTCGAAGAGCTGCTCGCCGAGCAAGGCGTCGCGCCACTGCGCGAGTTGCGCTTCGCCGAGGTGTTCATGGACGCCGACACGACCGTCGCGCCGCTCTTCGGCCAGCAGGAGGGCGCGCGCCCCGGCCCAACCCGCGCTACCACGGGCGACCGAATATCACCCGATCCTGGCGCGCGTCGCGCAGACCGGCACCATCGTCGGCGCACGCCTGCGGCCGGGCGACACCGGCCTGGGCGAGGCGGACGTCGAGGACATCGTGATGGCTCAGATAGGCGGGCGCGTTCCAAGTTGAGCGGAATTCCTTGTCTCGCGTAACGGGTTCCATGGGGCCTTGCTCGCGCGCGCCCCCTTGAACGACCTTGTCGCCGATGCGTTCTGCTCAAGTGGGAACGCGCCTCACGTTTGGCGATTCGACGCGAATTCGCCGCTCCTCCCGGCGGTGGCCCCACGCATCTTTCGCCGGGAGTTACGCAAGCTTCGAGTCGCGTCGCGCCTTCTTCGGGATGCGGGACGAATTCTCCGGGATCCGCGACGCATTCTCTCGAAGGAGGTGCGCAACCTTCGCAAATCGTCACGATTTCTCTCCAAAGCGCCTCTCTTGCCGGGAAACGCGCCGCGATTTCTTCGAGGGGCGAGGCGCATTCTTCGAGTTGCGTTGCTCGTTCTTCGACTTGCGTCGCTCGTTCTTCGACTTGCGGCTCGATTTCTGCGACTCGGCGCGCGATTTCTAGAGAAGGCGCGCCGCCTTCGTCGCAAATCGTGGCGCATGTCGAAGGAGGCGGCGCGCGGGTCGAAGGTCGACGACGGGATGAGCTCCGGAAAGCTCGGTCAGGCGGCCGCCGCGTCGCTCCGTTCCGAGTCTTCTCGCTCCTCTTGCCGCGAGCGCAGACGCGAGAGCCCCCTCGGTTCGACCAGGTCGCAGAGATTCTTGCGCATCCTCTCGAGGCGACCGCGCACCGCGGCCTCGGAGATCTTCAGCTCCTCGGCGATGGTCTTCGCGTCTTCGTCGCAGACCACCGCTTCGAGGATTGAGTGAGGCTCGAGCCGAAGCGCTGCACGAACGTTACCGCGCCGCACTGCGCACCGTTGACCCCGTCGGCCCGGGCGCGCGCCCGGTAACGGGTGAAGACGGCGTACCTGAACCCGTTCGGGCCGACGTAGGTCCGGGTGGGACTCGCCGCAGCGGCCTTCTGAATCGAGCACCCGAGCCGGTCGAAGCTCGTGCGTTCGCGTTGGGCGGAGCTAAGCTGCTCCCCGCGGAGGCGGCCGATGCGGACTTCCCTTCTCGCGTTCGGGTGCGCGGTGGTGCTGGCGGCGTGCGGATCGTCGGGCACGACCGACGGCAACGGCAGTACCGGCGGCAGCAGCAGCAGCAGCGGCGGCGGCTCGAGCAGCGGCGCCAGCGGCAGCAGCGGCGGCTCGGGCGGCAGCAGCAGCGGCGCCGGCGACGACGGGGGGACGGCCGGCGACACCGGCGCGCCGCCCGGGTCGTACACCATCACGTTCGGCCCCATCCAGGTGCCGCCGTCGACCGAGAAGACCCAGTGCATCATCGAGCGCCTGGGCAACGCGGCGCCGCTGCACGTCGGCCAGATCCACGACCTGCTCGGCACCTCGTCGCACCACATGATCGTCTACAAGGTCAACGACACGACCGAGCAGAAGACGCCCTTCGACTGCCAGCCGTTCCAGGGGGCGCTCAACCCCGCCAACGGCAACCCGCTCATCATCTCGCAGAAGAAGGACGACCTGCTCACGCTGCCGCCGAACGTCGCCTTCACGCTCGACGCGAACCAGATGATTCGCTTCGAGATGCACTACATCAACGCGACGACGCAGACCGTGACGCTCCAGTCGTCGACGACGATGATCCCCATCCCCGACGCCGACTACAAATGGGACGCGTCGTTCCTCTTCATCGGCGACATGGACATCAGCATCCCGCCGATGTCGAGCTTCACGCTGGGCCCGCAGTTCTTCCCGATGCCCAGCCAGTTCAACACGTCGAACTTCTTCGCCATCACCGGCCACGAGCACCAGTGGGGAACCAAGGTGCAGGTCTGGGACTCGAAGCAATCGGGCGACCTGAGCTCGCTCCGGTACACGAACACGACGTGGAGCGACCCGGTGACGACGCAGTACGCGCCGCCCCTGCGCATCGGCTCCGGCGGCGGGTTCACCTACCAGTGCGACTGGTACAACGCGTCGAGCAGCACCGTGGGCTTCGGCGAGAGCGCCAACGACGAGATGTGCTTCTTCTGGGCGTACTACTGGCCCAGCCAGGGAGCGCAGGTGTGCTTCCAGAGCAAGAACCTCGCGCCCGTCGGCGGCACCGCCTGCTGCCCGATGGCGGGGGCGGCGATCTGCAACAATCTCTGAGGCGACTCGCGACGGATGGCGCACCTCTCGCGAGGCATCGCGAGCGCGTGCCTCCGATGCTCCGTGGGAGCGTCGATTCGAGCGGGCCTCGCCGGCGGCACGACCTCTGCTTTCTGCAGCCTTGCACACCGAGCACCCCGGAGAGGCGAGGATCCATGCTCCATGGCAGGCTGCCGACATCGTTGCTGCGCGCGCTCGTCGCGACCTGCGCCCTGGCATGGGCGGCGGCCGCGTGCTCGTCGAGTGCGTCGAGCGACGGCGACGTCCGGGGGCGGCGAGGGCGGCTCGTCCGGCAGCGGGAGCGATTCCGGTGCCGACGCGGACACCGATGCCTCGGCCGAGCCCGGCCCCGGTGCCGTCGACGGCGCGTCCGACTCGGGAGGCGACGGCGGCGAGGTTCCGCCCGCCGTTCCGGCGTGCAAGGCGGGCGACCGGAAGGAGTGGTCCGGCGTCGTCGCGAACACCGGGATCGCGGTCGCCGTCTGCTCGCTGTGCGGCGAGAGCTACGTCGTGGCGTCCGCCGGCAGCGGCGGCGCCGGGCAGGTGACGGTCGACAACGGGAGCAAGACCATCACCCTCCAGGTCGCCGCGGGCGGGACGGCCACCTCCGCCAGCATCGCGGACAAGGCGACCGACGGCACGGTGAAGGTCTGCGCGACCGGGAGCTCGCAGGCGTGCCTGCCCAAGGATCCGCAGAACCAGCGCTACTGCGATCCGTATCGCTCCCTGGCCAGCCTGGTGCCGGAGCGCATCGACCAGGGCGTCGACTACGCCGGCTCCGGCCCCATCTACGCGATGGGGCCGGGCACCATCGACCTCTACGACGACAGGAACGACACCGGCTGGCCCGGCGGAACGTTCGCCTCCTACAAGCTGACCGCCGGTCCGGCGGCGGGCAAGGAGATCTACCTGGCCGAGAACATCGATCTGAATCCGAACCTGAAGTCGGGCTCGTTCGTCTACAACGGCACGTCGCTCGGGACGCTGGTCGATGCCTCCCCCGACTCCGAATCGGGCTGGGGCGTCGCCGGCGAGGGCGTCACCGCGGAGTACGGCTGCTACACCGAGGGCTGCATGACGCCGCTGGGCGTCAACTTCAACGATCTGCTCGTGTGCCTCAAGGCGCCGTCGGGCACCACCGGGACGGGCGGCTGCTGCCCGCAGCCGACCGGCTGGCCCACGGACTGGTGCTCGCTGCTCGGCAAGTGGCAGTAGCTCTCGCGAGTCAGGGCGCAGCTCCGCCGGCTGGCGCAGCCGCTTCGTCTTCCGCTCCGCCGCCCCCGTCGGCGTCGGTGCCGGCGCCCGCGTCGGCGGCGGGCACCTCGCCGCAGCAGCGGAAGCCCTGCTGGTAGTAGTAGAAGTCCTCGTCATGGGCGCGCGTGGAGGCGCGGCAGCGCGCCCGGATCGGGCCCCAGTAGCCGCCCTTGAAGACCGAGCGGTAGCCCGTGCGCTCGACGGAGCTCGTCCACTCGTCGACGTTGCCGGTCATGTCGTAGACGCCGAACGGGCTGCGGCACGCGGGCCGGGCGCCCGACGGCTCGCCCTGCCAGGCGTAGTCGATCTCCGCGAGCGCCAGCGTGCTGTCGCGCACCCCGATGCGCCGCTGGTCGAACGGCTTCCACGGCCGGTCGATGACGCACGCCTGCTCGTCGCGCGTGTATCCCGTGGGGTACGGCATGGCCTCCTCGCCCTCGCACGCGAACGTCCACTCGTCCTCCGTGCACAGGCGCCGGCCCTGCGACTCGCAGCGCGCCTTCGCCTCGTACCAGGTGACGGCGATGATCGGGTACGCCCCCTTGCGGTCGGGGTGCTCGTAGCGATCGATGCAGAAGTGGAGCGGGCGCGTGCGCAGATCGCGCGACGCCGCGAGCCATGCCGAGCGGTCGAACTCGGCGCAGCGCGCCGGGAAATCGCGGTTGATCCAGCGCGTGCAGGTGCCGTCCTGCAGCCACTCGACGCTGCCTCGCGGCCCGTCGAGCTTCATGGCGCCCGAGACCTCGACCATCCCCGGCGGGCAGGCCCCGCGCGTCCCCTCCGCCTGGTCGGTGACGGCCGGGTCCTCGCTCTCGTCGACCTGGATCTGCCAGCTCTTGCCCTCGACGAGCGCCCACGGGCGGGAGGGCGCGAGGCCACGGACGAGCGCCTCGGTCTCGAGGCTGGGCGAGACGTGATCGTGCGTGAGCGCGAACGCGACGCCGGCGAGCGCGGCCACCGCGAGGAGCCGCGCCTTCGCGCTCGGCGCAGGGGGCAGCCACCAGGGTCGGCGAACGGGCGGCGTCACGGGGTAGACGATTCAGGTCCCCGTCGCCCGCTTCGTGTACTTCCCCCGCTCGGCGGGGTGCTCGTTCTCGTACGTCTCGATGCTCTCGCGCGTGATCTCGACCTCGACGACGCCGTCGCGCTCGATGCGCGACTGGCACCCGAGGCGCGACGAGGCGCGCACGTCGAAGGCCTTGTCGAGGATGTCCGCCTCGTCGTCTTCCTGCTCGCTCAGGAGCTCGGCGCCCTTCGTCACGTGGACGTGGCACGTCGAGCAGGCGCATACGCCGCCGCACGCGCTGCCCTCCGGGTAGTGCCCCTGGGCGGCGGCCTCGAGGATCGACGTCCCGACCGGGACCTCGACCTCGCCGTATCCCTTGAAGCGCACGAGGGCCATCAGCGGGCGTGGGCCTCCTCGATGCCCTTGGCGTGCTCGACGCTCTTCTCGACGGCGTCGACGCGCCGCCCCTCGATGGCGCGCGCGATGGCGCGGTTCATCCGGCGGCCGGCGAAGGCCTTGGTGGCGTCGTCGAGCGACTCGATGCGCGCGTGGATGCGCGACGGGTCGTCGCCGCGCGTCGCCTCGTCGAGCGCGGCGCACGCCTCCTCGATGCGCTGGCGCTCGCCCGTCTCGAGCAGGTCGGCGTCGGCGTCGAGCGCCTTGCGCGTGGCGGCGAGGATGCGGTGCGCCTCGACGCGGTTCTCGGCCAGGCGCCGGTGCCGCAGGTCCTCCTCGCCGTGGTCGAGGGCGTCGATCAGCATCTTCTCGACCGTCGCGTCGTCCAGGCCGTAGCTCGGCTTGACGCTCACCGTCTGCTCGATGCCCGTCGTCAGCTCCTTGGCGTGAACCGAGAGCAGGCCGTCGGCGTCGACGCGGAAGGTGACTTCCAGGCGCGCCATGCCGGACGGCATCGGCGGGATGCCCTTGAGCGTGAAGCGCGCGAGGCTCCGGTCGTCGGCCACCATCTCGCGCTCGCCCTGCGCGACGTGGATCTCGAAGCCGGTCTGGTTGTCCTCCTGCGTCGTGTACGTGGCCTTCGCGGCGCAGGGGATGGTCGAGTTGCGCGGCAGGATCTTGTCGACGACGCCGCCGCCGACCTCGATGCCGAGCGACAGCGGGATGACGTCGAGAAGGAGCACCTCGTCGCTCCTCCCCTGCCCCGCGAGCAGGTCCGCCTGCACCGCGGCGCCCAGCGCGACCACCTGATCGGGGTCGATGTCGCCGAGCGGCTCCTTGCCGAACATCCGGGCGACGTACGCCCGCACCGCCGGCACGCGCGTCGCCCCGCCGACCAGGATGACGCCGTCGAGATCGCCGGGCTTGAGGCCCGCGTCCTTGAGCGCGCGCCGGCACGCGACGCCCGTTCGCTCGAGCAGCGGCTTCACGAGCTCGTCGAAGCGTGCCCGCGTGATCGTCACGCGCTTCTCGCCGGGGACCTCCGCCTCCACCGAGTCCTGCTCGGTGAGCGCGTGCTTGGCCTTGCGCGCCTCGTCGAGCACCAGGCGAACGAGCTGCGGCGTCTGCCGCGCGTCGTCGAAGCCGAGCTTCGCGAGCAGCTCGTGGGCGATGGCGCGGTCCATGTCGTCGCCGCCGAGCGCGCTGTCGCCGCCCGTCGAGCGCACCTGGAAGACGCCGTCGTCGAGCACGAGGATCGTCACGTCGAAAGTGCCGCCGCCCAGGTCGTAGACGGCGAAGGTGCCGTTCTGCTTCTTCTCGAGGCCGTAGGCGAGCGCCGCCGCCGTCGGCTCGTTGAGCAGGCGCAGCACCTCGAGCCCCGCGAGGCGCGCCGCGTCCTTGGTCGCCTGGCGCTGCGCGTCGTCGAAGTACGCGGGCACAGTGATGACCACGCCGCCGACGTTGCGCACCTCGTCCTGCGCCTGTTGCTTGAGCGCGCGCAGGATGTCGGCGCTGACCTCGACCGGCGTGACGACGCGGCCGCCGGCCACGCGAAAGCGAACGGTGTTCGGCTCGCCGGGCGCGGGGTCGACGAACGCGTACGGCCCCAGGCGGCGCGTCTCGGGGTCGTCGGCGCCGCGGCCCATGAAGCGCTTGACGCTGACGATCGTGTCGCGCGGGTACTCGCTCGCGAGCCTCTGCGCGCGGCGCCCGACGACGACCTCGCCGTCGGGCAGGTAGCCGACGACGCTCGGGACGAGCACCTCCAGATCGCAGTCGGCGATCGCCGCCGGCCGCTCGTTGCTCACGTACGCCACGAGCGAGTTCGTGGTCCCCAGATCGATGCCGATGGGGCGCGGCGGTGCCTTGGGGTCGAAGATCTCGAAGAGGGCCATGTCACGCCGCCAGCTCGTCCTCGATGGCGCTCACCTCGTCGAGGAAGCGCCGGTAGTACCGCAGCTCGCCGAGCTTGCCGACGAGCGCCGCCGCGTCGCCGCGGGCAAACCCCTCGGAGAGCACGATCTCGACCGCGTGCGACTTCGCCTCGACGGCGGAGCCCATGCGGCGCACCGCCTCGAGGTCGCGGGCCTGCCTGGCCTCGGCGAGCGACTCGCGCTGCTCGAGCATCTCCATCAGGAACTCCGGGTCGGCCTGGGGCTGCCTGTCCTCGGCCACCGGCACGCCCTCGAGGCGCAGCAGCGCCTCGGCGCGGCGGATCGGGTCGCGCACGATGCGCCAGGCCTCGTTGACCTCGACGGCCCGGGTGAGCGCCTCGCGCCGCTCGCTCGGGCTCGCGCCCACGAAACGGTCGGGGTGCAGCGCGCGCGACAGCTCGCGGTGCTTGCGTTCGGCCTCCGCCAGGTCGACGTCGAACGTGCGCGCAATGCCGAGTGTCGCGAAGGGATCCATCGAGATCGCTAGACCGAGAACGAGTGCCCGCAGCCGCAGCCGCTCTTCTCGTTGGGGTTCTGGAAGGTGAACCCCTGGCGCATGAGCGTCTGCTCCCATTCGAGCACGGTGCCGTCGAGGTAGAGGAGGCTCTTCGGGTCGACGACGACGCGCACGGGCGTGCCGTCGCTGGCCGTCATGTCGAAGACGCGGTCGCGCGCGTGCGGCGGACCGTCGTGGAACTCGATGACGTACGAGAACCCCGAGCAGCCGCCGCCGCGGATGCCGAGGCGCAGCGCCGCGTCGGGCGTGCCGCGCTTCTTCATCTGCCGCGCGATGGCGTCGACGGCCCTCGGCGTGACCGAGAGGGTCGGCGTCCTGGCCGCCTGCGGCTCCTGCTGGGTGGACTGCGTCGTCATGGGGGTCACTTGCCGTTCGCGCCGCCGCGCCGGTCCGCCTGCTTCTTGCGGTAGTCGGCGATGGCGCTCTTGATGGCGTCCTCCGCCAGGACCGAGCAGTGGATCTTCACCGGCGGCAGGTTCAGCTCGTCGACGATCTGCGAGTTCTTGATCGACTCCGCCTCCTCGATCGTCTTGCCCTTGATCCACTCGGTGGCGAGCGACGAGCTGGCGATCGCCGACCCGCAGCCGAAGGTCTTGAACTTGGCGTCCTCGATGACGCCCTGCTCGTTGACCTTGATCTGCAGGCGCATGACGTCGCCGCACGCCGGGGCGCCGACGAGGCCCGTGCCCACGGTCGGGTCGCTCTTGTCGAGCGTGCCGACGTTCTGCGGGTTCTCGTAGTGCTCGATGACCTTGTTGCTGTACGCCATGTCCGTTCTCCGTTTCCTAGCTTCTACAAGGGCCTCCGGCTGGGGGGCCGTCGGGGGGAGCGGCCGCGCTCCCCCCGGACCGTGAACTAATGCGCCACCCAGTCGACCGACTTCAGGTCGATGCCTTCCTGATGCATCTCCCAGAGCGGCGACAGCTCGCGCAGGCGCTCGACCTTGTCGACCACGAGGTCGGCCACGTAGTCGACCTCCTCCTCCGTGTTGAACCGCCCGAGCCCGAACCGGATGCTCGAGTGCGCGAGCTCGTCGCCCACGCCGAGCGCGCGCAGCACGTAGCTGGGCTCGAGGCTTGCCGACGTGCACGCCGAGCCGGAGCTCACGGCCACGTCCTTGATGGCCATCATCAGCCCCTCGCCCTCGACGAAGTTGAAGCTGATGTTGAGGCTCCCGGGCAGCCGGTGCTCCATCGAGCCGTTGACGTACACCTCGTCGAGCCGGCCCATGATGCGGTCGCGCAGCCGCTCGCGCAGCAGGAGCAGGCGCGCGCTCTCGGCCTTGCCCTCGGTGGCCATGATGTCGCACGCCTTGCCGAAGCCGACGATCATCGGCACCGGCAACGTCCCCGATCGCATCCCGCGCTCGTGCCCGCCGCCGTCCATCTGCGCGACCAGGCGCACGCGCGGCTTGCTGCGCCGCACGTAGAGAGCGCCGATGCCCTTGGGGCCGTAGATCTTGTGCGCCGTGAGCGACGCCAGGTCGACGTTCGCCTTCTGCACGTCGAAGTCGACCTTGCCGATGCCCTGCACCGCGTCCGAGTGCAGGAGAACCCCGCGCTCGCGCGTGATCTTGCCGATCTCCTCGAGCGGCTGCACCGTGCCGATCTCGTTGTTGGCCAGCATGACGCTGACGAGGATCGTCTTGTCCTTGATGGCCCGCTTCACGTCGTCCGGATCGACGCGCCCGTCCTTGCCGACGCCGAGGTAGGTGACCTCGTAGCCCTCCTTCTCGAGGCGCTTGCACGTGTCGAGCACCGCCTTGTGCTCGGTCACCGTCGTGACGATGTGGTTGCCCTTGTCCTTGTAGAACTCGGCCACGCCCTTGATGGCGAGGTTGTCGCTCTCGGTCGCGCCGCTCGTGAAGACGATCTCCTTGCTGTCCTTGGCGCCGATGAGCCTCGCGATGCGCTCGCGCGCGTGATCGACCGCTTCTTCCGCCTCCCAGCCGTACTGGTGGCTGCGGCTCGCGGCGTTGCCGAACTTCGTCGTGAAGTACGGCAGCATCTCCTCGACCACGCGCGGATCGACCGGCGTCGTCGAGTGGTTGTCCATGAAGATGGGGAGCTTCAGTGCCATGGGTGTGCCTATCGATGAGCCCTGAACCCGAGCACCAGCTCGGGCACGTCTTGTTCCTTGTCGTGCAGATCGCAGCACTGGCAGGCCGACAGCAGCCGCTGCGGATCGCACACGTCGCACGTGTCGAGGTACTGCAGGCTGGCCTGCAGCTCGTGCTCGAGCGCCTCGAGCCTCGCCTTCTGCTCGCGCGTTTCGCGCAGCTTGCGGTCGTAGACCTCGCGCATGCGCTTCATCGCCCCGGGCGCGCTCTCGATGTGCTCCCACTCGCGGACGACGGTCTGGATGTCGCCGAGGCTGAAGCCCATCTCCTGCAGCTTGCCGATCCACCGGATGCGAACGAGCGCCTCTGGACCGTAGAGGCGGAAGCGGCCCTTGGAGCGAGCCGCGGGCGTCAGAAGCCCGAGCTCCTCGTACAGGTGGATGGCGCGCACCGTCTTGCCCGTCTCGCGCGCCAGGTCGCCGATCTGCATGAGATCCCGGCGCTCGCCCTGCGCGTCGTCGAGCGACGGCGCGGAGACGGCCCCACCTTCGATGGGGCGCAGCAGGGGGAGACGATGGTTCATGGGATAACTCGCACCCGTCAGTCTTACGTGCACGTACGAGTTGCGCAAGACCGCTCTTAGGCTCAGGAATCCCCTCCGTCAAGGCGAAGCTCGGCCTATTATCTGGGCCGTCCCGCATGCCCAAGCATCCGCTCGAGGCTCAGCTGGCCGCTCTGACTCAGGAATTCGTCGCCAGGCTGGTGGACGCCATCCGCAATGCCTCGTTCGCCGAGGTCGCCGCCCTCTCCGCGCCGCAGGTCACGCCCTCGACGGGCCGGGTGCAGCGCGCTCGCCCCGCGACGGCCGCGCCGGCGGCGCCGCCCCGAGAGCCCAGACGCGCGCGGCAGACCGCCGCCCACCGGGCGGAGATCGGCGAGCGTGTCATCAAGACCTTGCAGAGCGCCGGACAGCCGCTCGGCGTGCGCGCGCTGTCGAGCGAGCTCGGCGTAGCGCCCGACGTGCTCGCAGCGCCCCTTCGCGAGCTTCGCGACAAGGGGCTGGTGCGCAAGCACGGCGAGAAGCGGAACACGACGTACTCGGCCGTGTAACTCGCACCGACATTCACTTACGATCATCGTTGATCGAGGCGGCACGGCGCTCGCACCGGAGGGTGGGCCGCACCCCGGAGGGCGCTCGATTCGATGCCTCTTCGCGCACTTCGCGCCGACGACACCGTTGCGATGGAGGGAAAGGAGATCCCCTCCTGGGTCGAGGACTGTCCACGGGACCAGCAGATTTCTTCAGGTGCGCTGTCGTCCGGGGTGAAGACCATCGAACCCGACGACACGGTGGAGCAGCGGGACGCGCCCAAGCACGTGCGCCGGAGCTCCGGCCCGCGCAAGCGCGTGACGCTGACCGCCGACGCGGTGCGCGACGCCCTCGAGCGGCGCTTCCGCGACGAGGGCAAGTGGGAGGATCTGGTCGACCTGTACCTGGGTCGCATCGAGGTCGTCGAGCGCCCGGAACAGGTCGAGCTCTTCAAGCGCCTCGGCGACGTGCTCTGGCACGAGCTCGGCGACGCCGACGAGGCGCAGGACGCGCTCGTGGAGGCGCTGGCGCTCGATCCGGCCGACGACGACGCCGCCGAGCGCCTCGAGGACATCGCCATCTCGCGCGACGCCGGCTGGTCGAAGCTGGTCGAGGCGATCGCGGTCAAGATCGGCGCCGTCGAGGGCAACCCCACGAAGGCGAAGCTCGCCGAGCGAGTCGTGCGCTGGGCGCGCGGCGAGATGCACGACGAGGGGACGGCCGAGCGATTCCTCGCGGCCATCCGGACCTTCGACCCCGCCCACCCGCTCGTCCACCAGCGGCTCGCGCACACGTACGCCGAGCTCGGCGCCTGGGACGCGCAGCGCGAAGCGCTCGAGCGCGCGCTCGCGCGCGCCGACAACGACGACGACCGGTGCGCGATCCACACCTCGCTCGGCGGGCTGCACGAGCAGCGCATCCCCAACCCGAAGCTCGCCGCGGAGCACTACGAGCGGGCGCTGGCGCTGCAGCCGCGCGAGGTGCGCGCGCTCGCCGGCCTCGAGCGCATCTACCGCACCACCGAGCAGTACGCGCGGCTCGCCGAGGTGCTCGACAAGCAGGTCGACGCGGCGAGCGACGACGAGGACCGCATCGGCGCGCTGCTGCGCCTCGGCGAGCTGCTCGAGCAGCACTTCCTGCGTCCGCGCGAGGCTGCCCCCAAGTTCGAGATCGTGCTGGAGCTCGACCCGGACGACGTGCGCGCGCTCAACGGGCTGGAGCGTTGCTGGCACGCGCTGCGCGACTGGGACAGGCTCGCGGCGGTGCTCGAGCGGCGCGCGGTGTCGGCCGAGCAGCCGCGCGAGGTGATCGCCGCCCTCGAGCGCCTCGCCGAGGTGCGCGCCTCCAAGCAGGACAGCGTCGAGGCGGCGCTGGCGGCGTGGCGGCGCGTCTACGAGCTCGACACGTGCCACCTGCGCGCCATCCAGGAGCTGGCGAGGCTGTGCGAGAAGCAGGGGGACGTCACGTCGGCGGCCGCATACCGCGCGCGCCTGGCCGACCTCACCGACGACGCGCGCGAGAAGGCGCGCATCCACGTCGCCGTGGGCGAGATGCTGGCCCCCGAGGGGCGCGATCCGGCGTGCGCGCGCATCCACTTCGAGCGGGCGGTGGAGATGGACCCGCGCAACGCGTCCGCCTGGGAGCACCTGCAGCAGCTCGCCGTGCGCGATCGCGACATGATGTACGCCACCTTCTGCCTCGAGCGCCGCGCCGAGCACACCGACTCGCCGAGGCTGAAGGGGCAGCTGCTCGTGGAGCTCGCCCGCATGCGGTCCTCGCTCGGCGACGTGCGCGGCGCGCTCGCCACGTTCGAGTACGCGTTCGATACCGACCCGACCAACGAGCCCTCCGCCCGCGCGCTGCTCGAGGACTGGGCGCGGCGCGAGAAGTGGGCGGAGGCCCAGCGCGCGTGCGACTTGCTGGTCGCCGCGGCGACGCGCGACGGCGACCGCAAGACGCTGCTCAAGCTGCTGCGCCTCTCGACGCGCATCGCGCTCGCGCTGGGCAACGCCGAGCGGGCGCTGATGGCGGCGGTGGCGGCGCGCGACCTGGCGCCGAAGGACGCCGGCGCGCGCGAGGACGTGCTGCACGTCTGCCACGAGCTGCGCCACCGCGAGCCGCTGCGCGATCGGCTCCGCGAGCTCGCGGACGTCATCGCGCGCGACGCCACGGAGCTCTCGCCGGCGGCGCTGGTGCGCCTCGGCGAGATCCGCCTCGCGACGGGAGACCGCAAGGGCGGCGTCGACGTGCTCTGCCTGGCGCTCGCACACGAGGCCGACAACCGGCAGGCGCTCGCGGCGCTCGCGGAGGCCTTCGTGCAGCGGCGCGACTGGGCGCGGGCGGCCAACTGCAAGCACCGCCTGGCGCGCGTCGTCGAGCCCGAGCAACGCAAGGCGGTGTTCCTCGAGGCGGCGGAGATCTGGGAGAGGCGGGCCGGCGCCCCTTCGCGGGCGGCCGCCGTGCTCGAGGAGGCGCTCGAGCACGACCCGCGCGACGCCGCCGTGCTGCACCGCCTCGTCGCTCTGTGGGGGACGCTCGGCGACTGGGAGAGGCTCGTCGTCGCGCTGCGCGCGCTCGGCGATCTGGAGCGGGATCCCGCGCGCCGCGCCAAGCACCTGTACGCGAGCGCGGGCGTCGTGCGCGAGAAGATCGGCGACCTGCCGCGCGCGGCGCGCCTGTACGAGGAGGTGCTCGACCTCGACGAAACGCGGCTCGACGCCTTCGAGCGCATCGTGCGGGTCTGGACCGAGCTGCGCGACTGGAACCACCTCGAGGTGGCGTACTGCCGGATGATCGGACGCATCCACGGCGCGCGCGACAGGACGCTCGAGCACGCGCTCTACCATCAGGTGGGCCTCGTCTACCGCGATCGGCTCGGCGATCTGGCGCGCGCGCTCGACGCCTTCCGCCACGCCGCGCGGCTGGCGGTCGACCCCGACGAGGACCGGCGCATCGTCGTGGAGCTGCTCGTGCTCACCGGGCACTGCGACGCGGCCGTGTCGGAGGTCCGCAACACGCTTCGCGAGGACCCGACGCGCGCGACCTCCTACCGCGCGCTCCACGAGCTGTTTCTTCGCGAGGGCTGGCACGACAAGGCGTGGTGCGCCGCCGACGCGCTCGTGCACCTCGGCGCCGCCGACGCGGTGCAGGCGCGCTTCGTCGCCGACTTCCCGCCGGTCGCCCTCGAGGACGTGCCGGGCACGCTCGCGCCGTGCGCCTGGGGCTCGCACGTGCTCGCGCCGGCCATCGACCCGCGTCTGACGGCGATCTTCCGCTACTTCGTGCCGGCGGTGGTGCGCGCGCGCATGGCGCGCGTGCCCGAGAAGAGCCGGATGCGCTGGCTCGGCGCGCAGGTGCGCGAGAGCGATTCGCCGCTGGCCGCGACGCTCGTGCAGCTGGTGCGCGACGGCGCCGAGATCCTCGGCGTGCCCGCCCCGCTGCTGCTCTCGCGGCCGAGGCTCCCGGTGCCGTTCGCGGTGGCGCCCACGCCGGCGCCGGCGCTGTTCGTGTCGTTGCCGGCCGCCGAGGCGGTGCCCCCGGAGCTGCTCGTCTTCCTCGTCGGACGACGCCTGGCCGAGCTGCGGCCCGAGCTCGTGGCGCACGCGCTCTTCCCGACGCTGAGCGAGCTGCGCGGGCTGCTGAAGACCGCGATGCGCGTCGCGGTGGCGACGCGCGACGCCCCGCCGCACGACCCCGACGAGGCGGCGATCGCGCAGGCGATGGAACCCATCGAGGTCGAGGGGCTGCGCGACACGGTGTCGGCCATCGTCGGCACCGAGGCGCACGCCGACATCCGCCGCTGGCTGCAGCTCGCGGATCTGTCGGTGTCGCGCGCGGCGCTCCTGCTGACCGGCGACGTCGACCTGGCCTGGCGCGCCATGCAGCGCGAGCCGCGCTCGCCGAGCGATCTCGCCCCGGACGCCTGGCGCACCGAGATGCTCTCGTTCGCGGTCAGCGACGAGTACGCCGACCTGCGGACCGCGATCGGCGTCGACGTCGACTCGCGGTGCTGACTACGAGCCGAGGCGTTCGGCCATGCGCAGAAGGCCGTAGCTGAACGCGCCGGCGCCGAGCGCCACGAGCGCCCGTCCGAGGACGACCGCCGCCACGACGACCGGCGACAGCGTGGCAGCCGCCGGCGGGGCGCGAAAGGCCGTGACCAGCGCGATGGCGGCGAAGACGATCGCGAACCCGACGCACGCGACGACGACGCGCCGGCGAAGCGCCGCGGCCGATTGCTCGCCCGGCAGCGCGGCCGGAGGCGGGAACGTCGTCGTGAGCAGCGTTCGGAGCCACGACGGGCGCCTGGACGCGGGGGGCGGCTCGGAGCGGTAGCGCGTCGTCGGCTCGCCGAGCGAAGGATCGGCGGCGGCCTGCGGAGGGGCCGACGTGCGGACCGCGGGAGGAACGGGCAGCGGCACGAACGGCGCCGCGAGCGGCGGGATGGCGGCGGTGGCGAGCGGCGCGTCGGAAGCGCTCAGCGCGGGGCGCTGGGCGGTGGCCTCCGCTTCCCTGAGGAGATCCGGATCCAGAAAGTCGGTGTTCGCCTCGTCCATGCGCGAAGCCAGTTACACCCGCGGCACGCAAACGCCAGAAACTTCGCTGGCGCAGCAACATTGCACGTAGGTGCGGGGAGCACCTCTTCAGGGCTTCTCGGGAGGGCGTCTCGGGCGTTTGCAGCGCGCGTCCGCATCCGCCGCTCCGCTCGACGCGCACGCGTTGCCCGGGGTCAGCCGACGTAGCGCCGAGGCGCCCCTGCCGTGCGCCACGTCGCGTCGAAGGTCGACAGGGCGCGACGGCCGCCGGCTGCGCCACGGCGGAATCGTGGCAAGACTGGCCCACGTCGCAAGCCGCCAGCCCTCGAGGCGCGCGCCGGTCACCTGAGATGCGGACGAACGTGGCCCTCCGCGACGCGCGAAAGAACGGGCGATCGCGCGCGCTTCGACGCCTCCGGACGCTGGCGTAATGCACGAGGACGCCATGGCGCGTCGACTGCTACTTCGCGCACGCAGCGACACGACGTCGCGGGATGAAGGGGGACTCAGATGAAGGCGAGATTCATTTCCGTCGCGATCTCCACGCTCGGACTCGGCCTGGCGCTGGGCTGCACCGCTCAGGCGGATACGGCCACGCAGCAGGCTGCCGGTTCGAGCCAGTCCGCTTCTCAGGTGTCTGCGGCTCCGGACCAGGCCCGGATCGCCGACACGACGTGGAAGCTCGAGAGCGCGTTCTCCGATCAGTTCGTGAAGGGCCACATCGACCGCGCGGCGCTCGCGCCGCTCGCCAACGACGTCGTCCAGGCGTTCCCCGCGGCGGTGCAGTCGCAAGCCCGGGCGCACATCGACACGATCATCGCCAAGGGCGAGCAGGCCGCCGCGCAGATGACGCAAGCGCAGCGCACGCAGCTCGCGACGCCGCCCGCCGCGGACAAGGCGGGCAAGGGCGTGCTCCAGCTCATCTCCTCGTGGGGCTATCCCAGCTACGCTGGCTGGGGCGGCTTCGGGGCCTTCGGCTGGCCGTACACGGGCATGAACTGGGGCTGGAATGGCCTCGGCTGGAATGGCCTCTCCAGCGGGTCCTGGGGCTGGCCCACGACGTACGGCTGGGGCGGTTGGTGGTGATGCCGAAGCCGCGCGCATAGCGCGTTCGAGGAGCGGGGGAGCGTACGCTCCACACGAGAGCCGCGGCGGTGGTGTGCCCTGGTGCCCAGGGTGCACCGCCGCGCGCGGTTTTGGTTGGTGTGAGGGTTGTCGGTTCGTATCGACGCAGTTTCGTGCGTGTTTCATCGAACTGGCTTCATCGAATTTGCCAATCGCGCGCTTGACGCACCGCGTGACGCGACGTACCTCTGAGGGCATGGATAGCGTCGCATCTCGCGCGTTCGTGAGCCGCCGTCAGTCCCAGCCGCTCCGCTGAGATCGTCGCGTCGCCGTCGCCGGTCGCGGGGAACTCCGGTGACCGCGGCGAACAGAACGTCCGCGCCCACATCGTCCCAGGCCATCGCGCTGCTGCGATGTCTGTCGAGGAGATCCGCATGCCGAATGTGCCCTCCGTGTACCGTCTGCATGACGGCGCTCTCGTACGCGTGCGCGACGTGCGCCCCGCCGACGAGGGCGCCCTCCGCGCCGCGTTCGCGGAGCTGTCGCCACGATCGCGATATCAACGATTTCTCCGTCCGGTATCGGAATTGAGCGATTCACTATGGAGATATCTATGCAATGCGGACGGGCGCGATCACGTCGCGCTCGTCGCCTTCTCGGCGGGCGACGGGCGTGCGGTCGGCGTCGCCCGGTTCATCCGGCAGTCGACCGACCCTTCGATCGCCGAAGTGGCCGTGACGATCGCCGATGCGTGGCAGCGTCGCGGTCTCGGCTCGCTGCTGTTCGCTCTCCTCACCGAGGCCGCCGGCCGTGTCGGCGTCGGCTCGTTCGTCGCGCTCGCCCTTCCGAACAACGTCGCCATCCGGCGTCTGATGGCTCGTCAGGGGTCCATGCGCCTCGGAGCGACCGGGGCCGAGGACACGCTCCTTCTTCGCCTGCATCGCCCGGGTACCGAACGAAAGGCCGCCCCATGCACGTCGACGCGCGAACCGTCCCCCGTTTCCTCCATCCGCAGCACGGCTCCACGGTGCATCTCGATCAGTGGGTCACCCCGAGCGGCGCCGACGAGCGCGGCTACCTCCGCGCCGGCCAGGTCCTGGAGTGGATGGACGTCGTAGGCGTCGTCGCCGCCGCACGCCACTGCCGCATGCCCGTCGTCACCGTGTCGGTGGACGGCATGGTGATGCGCGACCCGATTCGCGTCGGAGAGCGCGTCACGATGACGGCGGCGTTGGCGCACACGTCGGAGCGGTCCATCGGCGTTTCCGTGTCGATGCTGCCCCGTCGCGGCGACGCCGACGACGCTCGGCCGGTCCTCGACGCCTTCATGTCCTTCGTCGCGGTCGACGAAGAGGGCGTCGCTCAGCGGGTGCCCCCGTTCGTTCCGCAGACGCCATCCGAGGTCGCGCGATTCCGGGAGGGGAGCCTGCGGCGGGAATTCCGAAGGAAGCTCGCGGCCGGCGCGAGGGACGTGCCGCTTCCCGCGACGGGACAGCCCGCCGACCGCGAGACGACGCTCTACATCCGCGAGTTCCTCAAGTCGTTCCCCCGGGCCTTGCGGTTCCCCTGGGAGCGCGCCGAGCGCAAGGCAGCCCAGGGTCGAGCCGGCTCGTACGTGCACACGATCGAGCCCGTTCGCGCCGCCACGCTCAACTTTCACGGAACGCTGTACGGCGGCACGCTCATGCACTGGATCGAGGCCAACGCCTCGCTGTCGGCGCGCGCATACCTGGACGGAGAGCCGGCGCGCATGATCGGCTTGCACGGGCTCACGTTCCTGCGCCCCGTGCGGCCGAACCGCTTCGTGCACATCCAGTCCGTGGTCGTGCACACGGCGGCCGATTCGCTGACGGTGCTCGTCAACGTCCAGGCCGAGGATCCCGTCGCGGGAGAGGACGAGGACACCCTCCGCGCCCTCCTGACCTATGCGCCGGCGACCCCGACGTCACCTCGTTCGCTGGGGTGCAGCACGGACGAGGAGCGCGCCGTCTTCGACGAGGTCGAGCGACGGCTCGCGCTGCAGCGGCTGATCGAGCCCGATGCGCGCGGCTGAGGGGGCGGCGAAGGGCGGCGCGCGAGCGCTACATCGCGCGGCGGCAATCGCGCCGCGAGCCCGTCTTGCGCACGCCAGGGCAGCGCCGGCTCCGGTCGCGGCGATCGTCGACGTGCTCGAGCAGCGACGGGATCTCGAACGGCTTGAGCAGGAAGCGCGTGACGCCGAGGTCCAGCCAGGGCTGCACGTCGAACCACGTCGTCACGACGACGATGCGTGCGGAGATGGCGCCGCGGATGTCGCGCTCGCTGCCGCGAGCCGTCCGCGCGTCGATGACCGCCGCGTTCGGTGGATTGCGGCGTGGGTGCGCGATGAGAGCGCGAGGCGACGAGAACGCGACGGCGCTGACGCCCGCCGATGCGAGCGCTTCGAACGCCATCGAGCGGTTGTCCTCGTCGGCATCGAGGATCCATACGTTGTTCACACGACCCCCCTTCCGGTCTCGACGGTAGAAGCCGCCTCGACTCACGAAGCATCTCGGCTGCTCACCCGACGTTCGGATGATGCAGCCCGAGGATCGCGTTCTTAGCGATCACGATGCAGAGCGTCAAGGCCTCAAAATGCAGGCCGTCGTGACATTTCGGTGCCGCTCCGCGTCGCGGCCAACCTTCACTCCAGGCACCGAAAGCGTGCGAGCTCGAGCACCTGGGCCTGACCCCCGTCGGGGCCTGCCGGAAACCAGTAGCCCGTCACCGCGAGCCCCCGCGCCGCCGAGAGCGCTGCTGCGGCAGGTACGCCACGGCCGCTCGGGAATGGCATGATCAGGCGCCCACCGCTCCCGAAGGTCGGGTCGAGACTCCCACTGGCGGAGTAGCGCGTGACCGCGATGGCGAACGGCGAGCCCGCGTCCGCTTGTTGGCTCGCGACGAATCCGCTCGTGACGACGCCATCGTTCGAGTCGATCGCCAGCCGCTGCGAAGTCGCCTTGCCGGCAAACGCCGTGTCGGTGACACCTTTCGTGCCGAAGCTCGTGTCGAGCGCACCGGCCGTGGTGAAGGCGATGACCCGGAACGTGAAACCCGGCGTCAGGGCAGCGGCCAAGATCCGCCCGCTCGACGCGATGGCGAGATCCACCACTCCGCTTTGCGCGAGGCTCGCCGTGGCGATGCCGCCGGCGCCGAACGACGGGTCGAGGGTGCCTTGCGTGGTGACGCGCGCGAGCACCGGACCGTTCGAGCCGTAGCCGCCTGCGACGAGCATGCCGTCCGATTGCAGGACCGCGGCGGCCGGGGTGCTCCAGCTGGGCGTGGGCAAGCTGAGCACTCCGTTGGCGCCAAAGGCCGGATCCAGGTGCCCCGTGGCGTCGTACTGCGCGAGGAGCCACGGAGGTGAGCCATTCCCATTTCCATTCTGACCGCTCAGGGTCAGGATGTGCCCGTCGGGCCGCACCGCGAGCGCCGCGACGTACGCGTTCGACGCGGGTGCCGCGGCATACCCGGCCGAGCCGAAGGACGTGTCGAGCGCGCCGGTGGAATCGACCCGGAGGAGGAACCATCCGGGGGCCGAGAAATTGCCGCCCGCCGCGAGGATCTTGCCATCCGGCTGCACGGCGAGCTCCGAGGTACCGACGTCCATCGACGTACCGGTCCACACGCCCCCGGTTCCGAAGGTCGCGTCGCTCGACCCATCGGAGTCGTACCGCGCGAGGGCCACGGCGGGGCCGGTCGATCCCGACCCGGAGGTGGCGTGCCCGAACGCGAGGATGCGGCCGCTGGCATCGAACGCGACGGCACCACCTCCCGCCGCGGACGGATTCGGCGGGACGGGCACCTCGATGCCGCCGGCCGCTCCGAAACCCGGATCGAGCCCCGGCTCACACGACGATCCCGCGTCACCGGCGTCGCCCGTCGCGCCAGTGCCTTCCGCGGAGTCGCCGGCATCGATGGCGGCGTATGCGCCATCGCCCCCGGCTGCGGTGGAGTCGCTGCTGATCGAGGCGTCGGAAGAGGAGTCGGACGGCGACCCGGAGCCCGAGCTTCCGCACGCGAGAGGCGCGCTCAGGATCGCCGCGATGCATGGAACGACGACGCGGGCCCGCACGCCCGTCCAGCGTACTCACCGGACCACCCCCTCGTCCAGGACGCCGCACCGCTCGATCACGCGCGATCCACGCTCACACCCGTCGCGTCCAACCGCGCGCATCCTCGCCCGCCGCCAGCACGCTCGAGCGCAGGCTCGCGTCGATGCGCAGCCACTCGCGCTTCACCTCCTCGGGCACGCGCTGCTCGCAGAGCACCTGCTCGAGCACGAAGTGCCGCCGATCGAAGTGGCCGGGCAGCAGCGGCAGCGCGGCGTGCGCCTCGGGCAGCGGCTTGCCCGCGTAGCGGTGCGGGCCGCCCAGGAAGCGACACGTGAACGCCAGCTGCTCCTCGACGATGTGCTGCTTGTCCTTGCCCTCGAAGAGGAAGCCCACGATGGGGTCGACGAACAGGCGGTCGTAGAGCGCCTGCAGGACGGCGCGCACCCGGTCCTCGCCGCCGATGGCGTCGTACGGCGTCGTCGTCATCTCCCCAGCTTCACGTCGGCGCCGGTCGTCTCCTTGACGATGCGCGCGAGCGTCGCGAAGAGCTCCTCGCCGCGGCCCTTGTCGTCCACCCAGCGGCGCCCCTGCTCGTCCCACGAGAAGTGCCAGGCCCGCGCGTTGGCGGCGAGCCAGATCTGCCGCGCCGGCCGCTGCGTGTTCACGATGCACTTCTTGGCGCCGGGCATCGTCAGCGTCACCACGTCGCCGGCGACCTCGCAGTCGACGAGGTCCGGATCGACCTCGTCGAACGCGTCGGCGATGGCCCGAAACGCCTGATCGGCCAGCTTCTGGTAGGTGCCCTCGTCCATGCTCGCCCGAGGCATAGCGCAACTCGGCGCCGGGCTCACCTCGGGCTCCCGGCGGGGCCGGGGCCCCCGTCGGACGAACCGCTCAGTTCAGCGAGTACGGCAGCGCCAGCAGGAACGACGCGATCATGGCGTCGAACCCACGGCCGTCGGGGCGCGTCATCTGGTAGCTGCCGCGCATCTCGCCGCGCGGCGTCTGCAGCACGCAGCCGCTCGTGTACTCGAAGTGCTCGCCGGGCCGCAAAAGCGGCGTCTGGCCGACGACGCCCGGACCGCGCACCTCCTCGACCTTGCCGTTGCCGTCGGTGATGATCCAGTGGCGCGTCTTGAGCTGCGCCGGCTCCGCGCCCTCGTTGGCGATGCGGACCGTGTACGCGAAGACGTACCGCTTGGCCGACGGCACGGACTGATCGGGCACGTACTCGCTGCGCACCTGCACGCGGATGCCCTCGGTCACGGCGGTGGAGGTCTCGGTGGCTCGCTCGGGCATGGTCGGCGGGGAGATTACTACGACGCCGCGTCGCGCACCTGCGGCTGCCCCTCCGGGGCCGGCGAGGGCGCCATGTGCTGCATGTACTGCTCGAGGAACGCGTACGCGGCGCGCCACTTCGCCCGGGCGGGCGGGCGCCACACGAGCGCGTCGTAGCCGTGGATCTCGCCCGGCGAGATGTGCAGCTCGCAGGGCGTCCCGAGACCGTCGAGCGCGGTCTTGAGGCGCTTGGAGCATCGCAGGAGCGGGTCCCGCGTCCCGACCGACGCGAAGAACGGCGGCAGCGGGCGATCAGGCGCCCCGGCCTCGATGATGCGCAGCGGGCTCGCGAGCGGGCAGCTGTCGACCGCCGCCCGCAGGTCGAAGCCCAGGTACGAGCGCGCCGCGTCGAGCAGGAGCGCCTTGGTCCAGCGCCCCATGCGCGGGTGCTTCAGGTACTCGTAGGTGTGCCCCAGGTCGAGGAAGCCGTAGGTCGCGATGACCGCGCGCAGCGGGATCGCGGCGTCGAACAGGTCGCGCGCGAACGGCTCGGGGCGCCGCCACGACGACGCCACGGCCAGCGCGGTGACGAGGTTGCCGCCCGCGCTCTCGCCCGCGATCGCGATGCGCGCCGGATCGCCGCCCCAGTCGGCGCAGCGCTCGCGCACCCACAGGAGCGCGCGGGCCGCGTCCTCGAGCGGAGCCGGGTACCGATGGCGGGGCCCCTGCCGGTAGTTGATGTTGAACACCAGGTACCCGGCCCGCGCGATGGCCATCGCCATCACCCGATGCGTCTCCTTCGAGAGCATCGCGAACCCTCCTCCGTGCACGTACATGACGACCGGCAACGGCCGGGGCAGCCGCTCGGGCACGTACACGTCGAGGCGATGGAAGTGGTCGCGGCGCGGCCCGTAGGCCACGTCGCGCACGATCTTCATGTGATGACGGCGCGGGTGGGCGTCGGGCATGGCGTAGCGCAGCCTGGCGAACGCGTGCACCGCGCGATCCATGGCCACGACGCTGACGCGGGTGGGTGCGGAGCTGAGCCGCTCGCGCAACGAGATCCGCATGCAGCCATGATACCCCGAACCGGAGGCCGCGCGGGGCGCGCGCTCGCGCCTCAGTGGGCCGGCGGCGGTAGCGTATCGCCACGCGCCACCCGGCAGCGGGCCACGAGGGGCATGTGGTCGGACAGGCCGTGGAACGGCGCGGTCCGGTCGCCGAACGGATGGGTCTCGTCGAAGTCGATCCAGCGCATGCCGCGTCCGGCGAAGACGTGGTCGAGGTGCATGCGCATGCGCATGAACCCCGCGGTCGGCCAGCTCGCGAGCTCGTCGACCGAGAGCTTGTAGCGGTGGGCGAAGGCGTCGATCCAGCCGTGCTCCTCGACGAGGCACCGGTACACGGGCGACCCCGGCAGCGCGTTGAAGTCGCCGACGACGACGAACCGGTCGCTCGAGCGCTCGCGCTCGACGAAGCGCACGAGGTTCCTCGCCTCGTGGAGCTGGTTGGGTCCCCATCCAAGCCGCCTCGGTTGCGTCCAGAACGCGCGCGACAGCGTGCTCGGCAGGCTCAGGTGCGTGTTGAACACGTCGATGGCGTGGCCTGGTTGCGTGCGGTGACGAAAGCGCACGTGCGCGCAGATGCGCGTCTGCTTGATGCGCCGGATGGGGTGCATCCGCCGGTGCGTGATGTCGTGGGGCATCTCGGCGTTGTGGTAGTCGACGGCGAAATCGCTGTGCGCGAGCACCGCCAGCCCCGTCGTGTACACGTGCGTGCGGGGCGAGATGCGGTAGGCGTGCGCGGGGAAGTAGTAGGCGTCGTAGCCGTCGGCCTTGTTCGCGGCCGCGAGCGACTCGGAGAGCATGCCGACGAACCGCTCGAGCTGCGTCTCGTCGCCGCGGTGTGCGACGTGCGAGCGCAGCGATCGGGTCTCGACCTCCTGGAGGCAGAGGATGCTGGGCAGCGGATCGAGGCTGGCGATGGCGTCGGCGATGCGACCCATGGCCTTCCTCGTGCTGGCCAGACCCCGGGTGGCGTGGCCGAAGTAGCGGACGTTGTAGGTTAAAAGGCGGATGGGGAGCATCGCGGGGGCGAGGCGACGATCGCGAACATAGCAGCCGCCGAACCAACGCCCGCCCGCGGGCTCGGGTCGGCGCCTCAGGGAAGACGTGCCCGCCAGCTCTGCCGTGAACCGAAAATTGCAAATACGCCAGATTGTGGCTTGCAGCGAGGGAAGAAAGATCGTAGCTCGGCGGTACCAAGAGGTATGAACATGTGCTCCTTCACCCGTCCTTTCCTTTCCTTGCTTGGCATCTCGGCGCTCGCGCTGGCGTCGGCGGCTTGCGCATCGCACCCCGCGCCCGCGGCGGCGGCCCCCTCGGCTCCGCCCGCGACCGCGTTCGAGCAGGCGGCCGGCGGCGTCACCGAGGCGCAGCCCTCTCCCGACGACCAGGTCGTCTTCGTGGAGAAGGCGCACCAGGACCCGAAGACGTACGGCGACGGCGCGCCGGCCACGACGCTGCACCCGGAGAAGTCGGCCCACCCGCAGCCGCTGCAGTACTGAGGTCGTCACCCGGAGCGGCCTCGCGTCGCTTCCTTCGGCCGGGCAGGCCTTGACGGCGAGCGCCGGACGATGCGACGCCAGTCAGCCCAGGGAGGGGCCACCGTGCCGCTGCGCTTCGACGTCGTCCCGACTTCGCACCCCGACGCGCGGGCGCTGCTCACGCAGTACCACGCCGAGATCCGCAAGCGCTTCGGCTTCGACGTCTCGCGGCAGGCCTCGCTCGAGGACCTCGAGCCGCCTGGCGGGCGCTTCGTAGTCGCCTACGACGGCGAGCGTCCCGTCGCGTGCGGCGGCTTCCGCACCTGGGAGCCGGGAGTCTGCGAGATGAAGCGCATGTTCGTCGTGCCCGAAGCGCGACGCGGCGGGGTCGGCCGGCAGCTCCTCGCCGCGCTCGAGCAGGCGGCTCGTGCTGCGGGCTTCCGCCGCAGCGTCCTCGACACGCTGGATTCCCACGTCGACGCGACGCGCTTCTACGACACGACGGGCTACACGCGCGTGCCGGCGTACAACGAGAACCCGTACGCGACGGCGTGGTTCGCCAAGGACCTCTGAGCGGCGAGCTCGAGGATGCGCAGCACGCGCGACCCCCGTGGCTTGACGTTCGGTGCACCGAACATAACATCCGCTCTTCCGAACGACAGGAGCGCTCCCATGACCATCCAGCTCGGCGACATCGCCCCCGACTTCACCCAGGACTCGACCGACGGACCCATTCACTTCCACGAGTGGCTCGGCAAGTCGTGGGGCATCCTCTTCTCGCACCCCAAGGACTTCACGCCCGTCTGCACGACGGAGCTCGGCGCGGTGGCCAAGCTCAAGCCGGAGTTCGACAAGCGCAACGTGAAGGTCCTCGCCCTCAGCGTCGACGACGTCGCCTCGCACAAGAAGTGGACGGGCGACATTGAGGAGACGCAGAAGACGAAGCTCAACTACCCGATCCTCGGCGACCCGGACCGCAAGGTGTCGACGCTCTACGGGATGATCCACCCCAAGGCGAACGACACGCTGACGGTGCGCTCGGTGTTCGTCATCGACCCGAACAAGAAGGTGCGCCTCATCATCACGTACCCGGCGAGCACGGGGCGCAACTTCGACGAGATCCTGCGCGTCGTCGACTCGCTGCAGCTCACCGACACCCACTCGGTGGCGACGCCGGTCAACTGGAAGAACGGCGACGACGTCATCATCGTGCCGTCCCTGCAGGACCCGAAGGTGCTCGAGCAGAAGTTCCCCAAGGGCTACACGACGCTCAAGCCGTACCTTCGCGTCACCCCGCAGCCGAACAAGTAGCCCGCCCCCCCTTCCGCTCGCGCGCGCGGCTGCTTCGAGCGACCGCGCCGCGGGCGTTCGCGGTGCTACTCTCCGGTCCACCGTGCCCAACGCGTACATCTCCGGTACCGGGTTCTACGTCCCGCCGCGGGTCGTCACCAACGACGACCTGGTGGCGATGGGGATCGACACGACGCACGACTGGATCGTGCAGCGGACGGGCATCGAAGCGCGCCGCTTCGCCGACGAGGGAGTGGGCACGTCCGACCTCGCCGTGCCGGCGGCGCGCGACGCCATCGCCCGCGCCGGGCTGCAGCCGCGCGACGTCGATCTCATCGTCTTCGCGACCCTCTCGCCCGACTTCGCGTTCCCGGGGTCCGGCGTGCTGCTGCAGCAGAAGCTCGGCCTCTGCGACGGGGCGGACCCGAAGTTCTGCGGCGCGCTCGACGTGCGCAACCAGTGCTCGGGGTTCCTCTACGGGCTGCACGTCGGCACGAGCACCGTCAAGGCCGGCGCCGCCAGGCACGTGCTCGTCGTCGGCGCCGAGACGCACTCGGCGGCCATCGACCTGTCGACGCGCGGGCGGACCGTCTCCTCGCTCTTCGGCGACGGCGCGGGGGCGGTCGTCGTCAGCGCCACCGACGAGGACCGCGGCGTGCGCGGCGTGTGGCTGGGCGCCGACGGGCGCTTCGCCGAGACGCTGAGCCAGAAGGTGTGGGACATCCGCAAGCGCCCGTTCATTCCGCTGAACGCCGAGGGCGTGGGGCAGGTCGCGCCCGACCACATGTGGGCGCAGATGGACGGGCGCACGGTCTTCAAGAACGCCGTCGAGAAGATGTGCCTCGCGCTGATGCAGGCGTGCTGGCAGACGGGCATCGACCCGGGCGCGATCGACCTGTTCCTCTTTCACCAGGCGAACATGCGCATCAACCAGTACGTGGCCAAGCAGCTCGGCCTGCCCGACGAGAAGGTGCTCCACAACATCGACCGCTACGGCAACACGACGGCGGCCACGATCCCGATCCTGCTCGCCGAGGCCGAGCGCGAAGGGCGCCTGAAGCGCGGGATGAAGGTGGCGATGGTCGCGTTCGGATCGGGTTTCACCTGGGGGTCGTCGATCGTCGAGTGGTAGGGGGACCTCACCACGTCTCGCCGAACGGCCTCGCCTCGACCTCGAACGACCAGGCCGATCGCGGCTGCGTCGTCAGGCGGAAGACGGTCTCGGCGACGTCGTCCGGCGCGACGAAGAACGAGTCGAGCTTGTCGGGCATTCGCTGGCGCGTGGCCGGCAAATCGACGACGCCGTCGACGATGACGAGCGACACGTGGACGCCGGCGGGCCAGAGCTGGCGGGCCAGCGACTCGGCGAGGCTGCGCTGCGCGGCCTTCGCGGGGGCGAACGCGGTCGTGCGCGGCATGCCGCGGCGCGATGCGGTCGCGCCGATGAAGACGATGGCTCCGTCGCCTCGCTGCCGCATCGCGGGCGCGACCTGCCTGGCGACGTGGAACGCGCCGAGCGTGTTCACGCGCCACGTCGACTCGAACGCCGCCGCGTCGATCTGGTCGAGCGTGCCCCACACGCCCGACCCCGCGTTGTACACGACCACGTCGGCCTCGCCGAGGTCGGCGCGCGTCGCCTCGAACGCGCGCTCGACGGACGCCGCGTCGGTCACGTCGCACGCGTACGCGCGCGCGATCGGCAGCTGCGACGCGAGCGGATTGGTCAGCTTCGTCCCGCGCGCCATCAGGGCGACGGCGTAGCCCTCGGCGGCGAAGCGCCGCGCGAAGGCGGCGCCATTGCCCGGGCCCACCCCGACGACCGCGCACACCTTTCGTTTCGCGACCATGGCCCCCTCGACCAACCGCGGCTCAGAACCCGACCTGCCCACCGATCTCCGGTCCGAACGTCGGGATGAAGCCGTTGTCGCCGAAGGCGCCGTCGAGCCGCACGGCGGCCGTCAGCGCGAAGCGCTCGGTCACCGCCCAGCGCACGCCGCCGCCGGCCATCAGGAAGCCCGGGCCGTCGACGCGCCAGACGTTCACGTTTCCCGTCTGCGTGCCCCCGGGGGCGCTCGGGTTGTTGATCGTCGCGGTCGTCGCGATGCTCGAGGCGAACTGCTCCACGCCGGCGCCCGCGAAGACCATCGGCGCGATGCCGGCCTTGTACAGCGGCTCGTCGCCGATGACCCACGTCGCGCGCGCGTCGAAGTAGAGGCGCCCGAGCGCGCCGCCGGGCGCGCGCCCGTCGGTGATCGCCGCCTGCCCCGGGTACGGATAGAAGATCGCGCCCAGGCGCGCCCCGACCATCCAGTTGCCGTTGAGCGCGTAGTCGAAGCTGAACATGAGCCGCAGGTTGGCGCGCTCGATGCCGCCGCCGGTGTTGCCGGCCTGGCCCTGGACGAGGGCGTTGTTCAGCGCGCTGGTCTGCCGCGTCGGGAAGTCGCTCCCGTCGGTGTTGGTGCAGTACAGGTTGGCGCTGTTGGCCGGCAGCGCCGTGTTCGGATCGAGGCGGCAGAGATCGTTGCCCGCGGGGATCTGCATGAAGTCCATGCCGAACGAGGCGCCGATCCAGAAGCGCGGATGGCCCGACGCGCCCTTGTCCTTGTCCTTGCCCTCGTCCTCCCCATCCTTGTTCTCGCCCCCGTCGCCCCCGCCGTTGTCCTCGCCGTTGTCGCCGGCCGACTCGCCGCCCGTGCTGCAGCCCGGGAAGTCGGGCGGGCAGTCGTTGTCGCCGCCGCCGCCGCACGCCTTGGGCGGCGGCTTGCCCGGCAGGTGCGGCGCCTCGCCGCTGATCTCGTCGCGGATGGGCACCGTGAAGGGGTGCTTGCGGTCACCGCTGTTGGCGACGGCCTCGTTGGAGGAGTCGAGCCCCTCGATGTAGTAGCGCATCGTGCCGTCCGTCACGTCGGCGCAGGGGATGACCCCTGCCCATCCGTCGCCGAGCTTCTTCAGGTTGATGCGCTTCCACCCGCTCATGCCCGCGCCCTGGTACTTGACGACGACGCGGACCACGTTGTCGCCCCCGCCCTCGGCGTAGACGGGCAGCGGCGTGTTCGCCTTCTGCTCGATCGCGGGCGTGTGGGTGAAGTCGCCGCTCGGCTGCGAGCGGATGCCCGTCGCGTCCTCGAAGGCCGCGCGCACGTCCGGCGCGTCGTAGGCGGGGTTCAGGTCGAGGTTCGACTGCAGCTTCGCCGCCTGCTTCCACGACTTCACCGCGCCGGCCTTGTCGCCGCGGCGGAACTGCATCGTCCCGAGATCGCGCAGCAGCGCCGCGCGCGTCTCGCTCGTGCAGCTCCTGGCGCCGCACGCCCGAAGCGCCTTGTTCAGCTTCGAGGCGCCGGTGCCGTAGTTCATCGCGAGGTAGTCGTTCTGCGCCTTCTCGAGGGCCCTCTTGGCGGCCGATTCGACGCGGGCGTTGGCCGCCGAGGCGGGGGGCGCGATCGTCGTCGTCGCGAGCGCGAGGCCGGCGGCGAGCGCGAGGCGGATGGGGAGAGCTCCAGCACGCACAGCGTGCTTCATACACCGTCGGCGCGGCGTGGGATCAGGGTGTTTGCGCGGCGCCCGTATCCCACCTGCGGGGCCATGCCGATTCGGGCGGATTTTTGCGCGGGCGCGTGGGGGGTCGCGCCACCGCGCGCGTGAGTCTGCGCGCTGCGGCGCGCGGCCATCAGCGCGGCGCCCGGGGCGACCGCGTCGAGAAGCACGGCTGCACGAATGCAGTGACGCAGGATGGTCTGATTCGTGCGGAACGCTCGACGACGAGCGATCCATGAGAGCTGCACCCGCCGAAACCGAAACGGAAGTCGAAAACGAGGCCGTCGTCCTTCCGGAGATCGGCCGCTACCAGCTCGTCGCCGAGCTCGCGCAGGGCGGCATGGGCGTCGTCCATCTCGCCGTCGCGCACGGTCCGGCGGGGTTCACCAAGCTCCTGGCCATCAAGGAGCTCCGGCCGGAGCTCGCCTGCGAGGACGGGTACGTCGCGATGTTCCTCGAGGAGGCGCGCCTCGCCGCGCGCCTGCAGCACAAGAACGTCGTGCAGACCTTCGAGGTCGGCTGGGCGGGCGACCGGCCGTACATGGTCATGGAGCTCCTCGATGGCCGGTCGCTCGGTCGGATCCTGCGCAAGCTCCGCGGCACCGAGCGCCTGCCGCTGGCGGCGCACCTGCGCATCATCGCCGAGATGCTGGAGGGGCTGCACCACGCCCACGAGCTTCGCGACTTCGACGGGCAGCCCGTCGGGGTCGTCCACCGCGACGTCAGCCCGCTCAACGTGTTCGTGACGTTCGACGGCCAGGTGAAGGTGGTCGACTTCGGCATCGCGAAGGCCGTCGACTCCTCGCTGGAGACCAAGACCGGCATCGTCAAGGGCCGCATCGCGTACATGGCGCCCGAGCAGGCGTGGGGCACGAAGGTCGACCGCCGCGCGGACATCTACTCGGTCGGGGTGATGCTCTGGGAGGCGGTCGCCGGGCGGCGGCTCTGGCACGGCCTGCACGAGGTCGAGCTCCTCAACCGCGTGCTTCGCGAGGGGGCGCCCCCGCCGAGCAGCGTGTGCGCGGACGTGCCCGAGGACCTGGAGGCGATCTGCGCGCGCGCATTGAAGAGGCACCCCGAGGACCGGTACGCCACGGCCGCCGAGCTGCTCGACGATCTCGAGGCGCACATCGCGAGCCGGAGCGACGCGACGACGATGCGCGAGGTCGGAGCGCTCGTCGCCGACGCCTTCGCCGAGGAGCGCCGGGAGATGAACGCCGTCATCGAGGAGGCGCTCGCGCGCGCGCGGACGGGCCCGCGCTCGGGCGTCGTCCCGGCGTTCGAGCGGCCGAGCGCGGCCCCGCCCAGCCTGGTCGCCGAGCCCGAAGAGCCGAGCGACGTCTCGCTCCAGTTCTTCGTGCGCACGAGCGCGAACGTCCCCGTCGAGGTCTCGACGCAACCTCCGCCGGCGCCGGCCCCGGTCGCGTCCGGGCTCGCGAGGTACGCGATCCCGCGGCAGGGCGCCCTCGCGGGGCTCGCGGCCGGCGCGCTCCTGTCGGCGGCGATCGGCTTCGTCGTGCTGCGCAACGACGGCGGAGCCGACGCTTCGACCCGCCCGGCGACCGGCAGCGTCGCGACGGCGCAGGCGCAGGCCGCGCCGCAAGCTCCGCCGCCGCGCGCCTCTGCCCCCGCCGCCGACCCGGTCGGCCCCGCTCGCGCGGGAGCCCCGCTGCGCCGGTAGGGTCGAGGTCCGCGGCGAGGCCCCGGGATTGCAGCCGCCCGCGCGCATGCGAGCACTCAGCTCTATCACGGCCTCGTCCCCGACACGCGCGTCGGCAACACCTTCGGCCACGAGTTCACGGGCGTCGTCGAGGAGGTGGGGCCGTCGGTCGAGACGGCTGCACCGCGGGGACCGCGTCGTCGTGCCCTTCCCTATCGCGTGTGGCACCTGCTTCACCTGCGAGCGGGGCCTCACCTCGCAGTGCGAGAGCTCGAACCCGAGCTCGTCGCTCGCGACGGGCGTGTTCGGCTACTCGCACACGACCGGCGGGTACGACGGCGGCCAGGCCGAGTACGTGCGCGTGCCGTTCGCCGACGTCGGGCCGATGACGATCCCCGACGACATGAGCGACGAGGACGTGCTGTTCCTGAGCGACATCCTGCCCACCGGCTACCAGGGCGCCGAGATGGGGGACATCCGCGAGGGCGAGACCGTCGTCGTCTTCGGCGCGGGGCCGGTCGGCGCGTTCACGGCCCGCTGCGCGTGGCTCCTCGGCGCCGGGCGCGTCATCGTCGTCGATCGGCTCGACTACCGCCTCGACTTCGTGCGCGGCTTCGGGCCGGCGGAGACGGTGAACTGCCGCGACGTCGGCGACGTCGTGCTGCACCTGAAGCGCATGACCGACGGCCGCGGCCCCGACGTGTGCATCGACGCGGTCGGCTGCGAGGCGTCCGGGTCGGCGATGCACGGGGTCCTCGGCAAGGTCCTGAAGCTGGAGAGCGGCAACCCGATCGCGATCTCGTGGTGCATCGACGCGGTCCGCAAGGGCGGCCGCGTGTCGATCATCGGCGTGTACGGCCCGCCCTGGAACGTCGTGCCCATCGGCACCGCCATGAACAAGGGCCTGACCAGCCGGACCAACCAGTGCAACGTGCACCGCTACATGCCGCACCTGCTCGAGCACATCCGCTCGGGCGTCATCGACGCGAAGGCCATCATCTCGCACCGGCTGCCGGTGTTCGGCACCGCGCAGCCGCCGCGCGGCGTGAGCGGGGTGATGCGCCGCCTCGCCTACCGCATCCCCGAGCACCACGCGAAGCACTGGATGCTGCTGCTCGCGGCCGACCGGGTGGACGTCGTGGGCCATCGGCTGATCGGCGCGGCGAAGTGGCTGCCGCTCGCGCTGCCCGCCGCGGCGGCGCTGGGCTTCACGACGGCGCGGCGGAGGCGCAGCCGCCTGCAGCGCGCGGCGCGCTTCCTGTACCGGCTCGCTGCGTAGGGGCAATGCCCGCCCGCGTTTCGGAAACGTCAACGGTTGTCGATACAAAGCGGCGCGGACAGACGTCGCGCGGCGTGGAATGTCTCTCCGAGCGACACGGACAGACGTCGCGCGGCGTGGGACGTCTTTCCGGTCGACGCGGACAGACGTCACGCGGCGTGGAACGTCTTTCCGGTCCACGCGGACGGACGTCGGGCGGCGTGGGACGTCTTTCCGGTCGACGCGGACGGACGTCGCACGGCGTGGAACGTCTTTCCGTGCGACACGGACAGACGTCACGCGGCGTGGAACGTCTTTCCGGTCCACGCGGACGGACGTCGGGCGGCGTGGGACGTCTTTCCGGTCGACGCGGACGGACGTCACGCGGCGTCTGACGTCTGTCCGAGCGACGATGCAAGACATCATCGCCGCACGGACGGACGTCCCACGCCGTCCGACGTCGGGCCGCGACACATCGCCCCGAACGCGGTAGCGTCGGGCTCGCCGCGATGAGCACGAGCGTCCAGACACCGAGGCGATGCATCGCCGTCTTGAGACTCCCCAAGAACAACACGCCGCTCTACATTTCGTGCGCGCGCGCCATCGTGAAGGCGATGGCGACCAGTTCCTGGTTCCCGTCGCCCCGCCCCGCCCTGGCGACGGTGGAATCGGCGGTCGAGGCGCTCACCACGGCCCAGGCGGCGACGCACATGGGCGGACAGGCGCAGACCGCCATCCGCAACGACAAGCGCCGCGACCTGCAGGTGCTCCTCGACCAGCTCCGCTCGTACGTCCAGTCGGTCGCCGACGCCAACGCCGAGAACGCGGCGTCGATCATCGAGAGCGCCGGGATGTACGTGAAGGGAGCGCGCGGCCGCGGACGAGCGGGCTTCCGTCTGAAGGACGGGCGCGTCTCCGGCGAGGTCGACGTGTTCGTCGATCAGGCCGCAAACCGCGCCAGCTACGAGTGGGAGTACCGCCTGGACGGGTCCGATGCGTGGATCGCCCGCCCCAGCACGACGAAGGCCAGCACCACGATCCCCGGCCTCCCTCACGGGGTACGCGTCTGGGTCCGCTACCGCACCGTCGTCAAGAGCGTCACGAGCGACTGGAGCCAGCCGCTGTCGATCCTCGTGATGTAGGCGGCGCGGCGCGAGCACGCGTCGACCCGTCAGGGGCGCAGCCCGGCGGCGGTCGGCGGGGCTCAGGCGGGTTCCAGCTCGCGGGGTCACACCGGGTGCGGCAGGCTCACCATCCAGTTGACCCCGAAGCGGTCCTTGCACATCCCGAAGTAGGGGCCCCACGGCGCGTTGGCGAGCGGCATGCTCACCTTCCCGCCCTCGCCGAGCAGCGCGAAGGCGCGGTCGGCTTCGGCCTTGTCCTTCGCCACGATCGAGATCTCGACGTTGTCGCCGAACGTGCCCCCCGGGCCGATGCCTTCCACGACGTCGCTGCCCATGAGGTGCACGGCCTCCGTGATGGGGAGCTGCGCGTGCATGATCTTGTTCTTCGCGTGCTCGGGGACGTTCTGGAGGAACGGCGTCTCGCCGAAGGTCTGCATGACCGCGATGCGCGTGCCGAAGACGGTCTCGTAGAACCGGAACGCGGCCTCGGTGGTGCCGGGGAAGTGTACGTAGATGTGGACGAGCTGCATGGTCATGCCCCGAGGACGAACGAGGCGGGCCCTGGCCGACATGGCGACGAACGTTTCTTTCGCCCCGTCGTCGCCTTCCAGTGGGTCGCTCGCCGATGCCTCCGCCGTCGATGACGCGGGAGGGAGGCCAGCCGCGCCCCGGCCGGAGGACGAGATCGTCCTCGCGGCGTCGGCGACGGCTGGCAAGCCTCGCGATCCACTCAATTCACGATCTTCAACTCGAGCGCAATCTCGAGCTCGAGGACCTTCGAGATGGGGCATCCGGCCTTGGCGGCGGCCGCCGCCTCCTCGATCTTCGCCTTGTCGGCGCCGCGCGCGGTGACCTTCGTCGTGAGCGCGCTCTTCGTCAGCGTGAGGTTCTCGAAGGTGACGTCGCAGGTCGTCTCGATCGACTCCGGCGTGATGCCGCGCTCGCCGAGCTGGGCCCCGACCGCCATGCTGAAGCAGCTCGCGTGGGCGGCGGCGATGAGCTCCTCCGGGTTCGCCCCCGGCGTCCCCTCGAAGCGGGTCTTGAAGCTGTACGGCGTGCCCTTGATCGCGCCGCTGGCGACCGAGAACGTCCCCTGGCCCTCCTTGAGGCTGCCTTCCCATTTGGCATTGGCGCTGCGCTTCATCGTCGTCCTCCGTTTGTCTCGGGATTCGTAGCGGTGCCGGACATTGCGCCCGACGCGGGCGCGCGACAAGCGCTTGCCGGATCGATCCCGTCGTGAACGAGAGTCACGAATCAGCGTGCTCTCCGTACGCTCATGCCATGCCCAGGGATGGCGCCTGTGACGGCGTTCACCGCCAGCGCTGTCACTGCCCGCCGGCGTCGGTGCTGCCCCCGTCCGCGCCGCCCTCGACCCCGCCGTCGCCGGCGCCGAACGGGCACTCGGTCAGATCGGCGATGTGGACGAGCTTCCCGGCCACGGCCTGGGTCGCGGTGAAGGCGATGCCGACCGACATCGAGTCGCACGTGGTGTTCGGGTCGACCGCGCCGTTGGCGAGGATGTCGAGGTTGGCGTGCAGGAAGTTGAGGAGCAGGCTGTAGTTCGGGTCGTTCTCGCAGAACCCGATGAGGCGGAAGCTGTGGATCATGTCCTGCTCGGTGCTCCGCCCGCCGATGGTCCCGTCGTCGACGCTCCAGGTGCCGTCCTGCGCCTTGACGATGTGCGCGGTCACGACCGCCTGCGCGAGCGAAAGCGGAAACGCCGTGGCGAGCGCGTTGTGGCCGGGGAACCAGAAGAGCGCGTTGGGCGGGAGCGCCGCGACCAGGTAGCCGCGCTTCACGTACGCGTTCGGATCGTTGAGCACGGCGTCGGGCAGGTCGGGCCCGCCCTGCGGCTGCGTGACCGCGGTGTCGCGGATGGTGAACGGCAGGTCGGGTGTGAAGCACGGATCGTTGCGCCAGCCGGGCTGGGTGCAGTCCCAGGGGAGCGGCTTCTCGAGGCCGGGCGACGGATAAAGGTCGACGCGCACCTGATCGTCGTCGGCCTGCCCGTTGTAATTCGAGATGCGGATGATGAAGTTGTAGTCGCCGACGCAGAGCGCGCAGTTGAAGGCGTCGTCGTTCAGGCCGTACTTCCCGCCGACCTCCTTGATGTTGGACGCCTGCACCTCGAGGCGGCCGAACGTGTTGTCGCGGCAGTAGTTGCCGTCGAACGGGATGGCCACGCCCGTCGGCTTGCACGAGACGATGGGGTTGTCGGTCGAGCACGTCGGCGAGTTCGTGCACACGCCGTCGAGATCGAAGCCGAGGTCCTCCCAGGCGTTGGGGTCCGGCTGGAAGTTCACGTCCTGCGAGCCCAGGCGCATCGAGCGGATGGCGAGGTAGATCGGGGGAATGCTGCTCGTGTCGCCCGCGGCAGGGCGATCGGCCGGCGTGGGCGCGCCCGCGCTGTAGCAGCCGGTCGATCCGTCGTTGCCCGACCACCACCCGATGCCGCCCCCCGGCGGGAGGCCCGAGTCCCCGCCCGTGAGCAGCGACGGGTTGTAGACGTTGCAGTAGGCAACGCTCGCCGCCAAGGCAGCCGCGCAGCCGACCGCCAGCGCCCTTCTCGAGAAACGCACGAGAGGAACCTTACGAAGGCTCGGCGTCACCCACAACCAGGATGCCACCCGGACCCACCCCATCCGTGCGGCGGAGCCGGCGCTCGCCCGTGCTGTCGGTGGCGCCACATGGCTCGGTGAGGTCAGTGCGGCAGCGGCACGACGCCGACGAACGTCGCGGAGGCGACGGTCTGGGAGCCGCCAATCGGCGACAGCGATCCGGTCGACGCGTCGAAGCGGAAGGGCGCGACCACGCTCGACCCCTGAGCGGCGGCGTAGACGTAGGCGCCGCTCGGGTCGAGCGTGAAGTCGCGTGGCGTCGCGCCGCCGCTCGGGGTGGAGCCGTGGAGCGTCAGCTTGCCCGTCGCCCCGTCGACGGCGAAGACGACGACGCTGTCGGCGCCGCGGTTCGATCCGAGCACCCACTGCCCCGACGGGTGGACCCATACCTCGGCGCCGGTGTTCGTCCCAGTGTAGCCCGCCGGGAGCGTCGGGCGGAGCCGCCTCGACAAGACCAGTGAGATCCGCGTCGAGGAGGAGGGTGTTTCCTAAGGAGACCCCGCCGAACGTGCCGCCGGTGAGGTCGGCCCCCTTGAGGTCCGCGCTTACGAGCGTGGAGCGGGTGAAATCAGCACCGCGCAGGCTCGCTCCCCGGAAGGAGGCCCCCTCTAAGTTGCTCCCCCCAAGGTGGGCGTCTGCGAGATACCCTCGTCGAACCGCGTGGCGGCAAGATCACTCCCGGCCAGTTCACCTGTACGAGGATGCATCCCGAGAAGTTTTCGCCGCTCAGTACGGTGCCGCCAAAGTGGCGTTTGCCCCTCTGGTACTGTTCGAGCAGCTCCTGAGCGGTCGTGGGAGCGGACGTCATCGAGACGTACCTCGGAACGCTACCACGGCGCGTGCGCGTCAGCCCCGCAAGCCGCGCCTCACATCCCCCGCGCTCACGGTCCCGAACACGGTTCCATGTGGCCGTCGATCGCGAGGCCGTGATCGCCTAGCCAATGGGGGCACGCAATCGCGCGCGCAGCAGCTGTCTCACCGGTCGTACCCGGATCCAGAGCCCGATCCACGCCACCAGGAACAGCAGCAGCGCGACGCAGATGAGGTGGTCGTAGACGATGTCGTCCGGCGTCCAGCGCGACGCCAGCAGCGTCGTCACCCAGAAGAGCGTGAAGGCGGTGAGCGCCGCGTACTCGCGGAGCCGCAGCGACGGGGTCGGCGCCGTCATCGCCGCGCGCAGGAGCAGCGCGGGCACGAGCGCCAAGACGACGTAGTAGTAGTTGGCCGGGATGTTGAAGAAGAACATCCCGACGACGCCGAACAGGAGCGACGCCTCGTAGGGGCGCCGCCGCAGGCTCGCCCACGCGGCCCCGAGCGCGCCGGCGAGCTGAATCGGGATGGCGATCGGCCACATCGCGTGCCACGTCGCGCGCAGCCGCAGGTTCCAGTCGTGGAAGTTGTGCAGGCCGTAGTGGTTGCGGAAGTCCTGGTGCGGGACCCAGTCGCGCCAGGTGAGCACCTTCTTCAGGCCGATGTGCATCACGTAGTACACGTCGCCGTGGCGAAGGATGCGCTCGAAGAACACCTCCCACGCGCGCACGCCGTAGAGCGCCAGGCTGACGCCGACGAGCGCCGCCACCGTCCCGCCGAACCCCGCGCCGAACCGCGCCAGCTTGCGCCGGTCCTCGGGCGAGCGGATGGCGCGCACGGCCAGCGGAAGCGCGGCCCCCGCCGCGAAGCCGATGGGGAAGAGCCGGTCGCACGTGGACGCGGCGAAGAGCGCGCCGGCGAGCGCCCACCGGCCGCGGCGCGTGGCGGCGAGCGCCAGCACGAGCGCCGCGACCCACGTGTACCGCAGGAACGCGCCGCCATTCCACGCGTACGTCGCGATGAACGTCGCCCCGAAGAACACGCCCGCCATCGCCGCCGTCGCGTCGCCGAAGGCCGAGCGCAGCGCCAGGAAGCAGGCCAGGAGGAGCAGCACGTCGAGCGACGTGGCCAGCAGGAACGTCGGCACGCCGCCCGCGCGGATCGGGATGGCGTTCGCGAAGGCGCCGCCGACGACGACCCAGCTCGGCGGCGGGTTGAAGCCGGCGTCGAAGACGACGTCCCCCCACCAGCCGTCGGGCACGAGGCGCTGCAACTCGCGGAGATCGTCCTCGAACTCGCGCCACCGCCGGTCCGAGAAGCGCGGGCGGATCTCGTCACGGCACTGCGCCTTGGCCTGCTCGTAGGTCTTGTCGACGAGCACGTCGTCGAGGTCGCGCACCCAGCCGCCGATGCGCGGGCGCACGTGCTGCTGCTCGGCGAGCTCCGCGTCGGCGAGCGCGGTGCAGTCGTACAGCCCCTCGTAGCCGTTCTCGCGGAAGTACTTGGCGCCCAGGTAGTAGTGGAAGAACTCGTGGAAGTGGAACGGCAGCACGCGCTCGATCTTCCGGCGGCCGGGCGCCGCCTCCGCCTGACCGGGCGCGTCGACGTGGATCGTGTGCAGCTTGCCGAAGTCCGTCCACGACGCGAGGGCGACGAGCGCGCACACGCCGAGCAGGCGCACCCCCCAGACGCGGACGGTCCGGCGTCCGGCTCCCCGGTAGAGCACGAGCAGGCTCGCGATCGACGCCGCGACGAAGACCGTCAGGACGGACGCGAGCAGCTGGTCGCCATCGAAGAACAGTGAGCTATCCCCTCTCCTCGGGCTGGCCCGCCCTCTCCCATCCGCGGATGCCGGCCGGCATGATGTACACGTTCGCGTAGCCGAGCTTCTCCGCCGCGACCGCGGCGGTGTGGCAAGCGTGTCAGAGCTCGCTGGCGCAGTAGAAGATGAGCGTCGCCGTCTTGTCGGCGGGGAGGACGGCGGCCGTCACGTCGCCCGACTCGACCCACGTCGCGCCGGGGACGTGCCCCTTGACGTACCGGTCCTTCGGGTTGTCGTCGTAGACGAACGTCTTGCCGTCCTTGGCGGCGATCTTCGCCGCGACCTGGTCGACGGTGAGCGTCTTGAGCTCGGCCGAGGCCGAGCGCGAGCACGCCGTCACCGCGAGTGCGGCGAGGGGCGCGGCCCAGAGGAACGTCCTGCGGTCCATGGCCGCGATGCTACACCCGCCTCCCGGCCGAGCGACAGCGGGCGCGAACGCCCCTTGCCGAGCAGCGGCAGAATTTTCCCGGCAGGCAGCGTGTTGGCGACGTCGGACGCCGTGCACCAGCCGCGCCTCGCCTGGTCGACGCCGTAGCGCACGAAATCGAGCTCCGAGACGCGGTGCGCGTCGCTGTCGACGACGAGCTTCACGCCCGCGTCCCTGGCCATGCGGATCGCCACGTCGCCGAGGTCGAGCCGCTCGGGCTGCGAGTCGATCTCGAGCAGGACGTGCAGGTCGCGCGCGGCCCGAACGATGCGCTCGAGGTCGATGGCGATGGGCTCGCGCGTGCCGAGGAGGCGTCCGGTCGGGTGCGCGAGGACGGCCAGGCGCGGGTGCTTCATCGCGCGCAGCACGCGCTCGGTCATCTGCCGCTCGCTCATCTGCAAGGACGAGTGCACGGCGGCGACGACGACGTCGAGCTCGTCGAGGGTCGCGTCGTCCAGGTCGAGCCGGCCGTCGGGCAGGATGTCGACCTCGGCGCCGTGCAGGACGACGATGTCGTCGCGCTCGCGGCGGAGCGCGCGGATGGCGCGCGCCTGCGCCCGCAGCTCGGCGGGCCCCAGGCCGCTCGCGACCCGGACCGCGCGCGTGTGATCGGTGATGGCGACGTACTCGTAGCCGCGCGCGCGCGCCGCCTCGACCATCTCGCGCAGCGTGTTCTTGCCGTCGGTCGCGTCGGTGTGCACGTGCAGATCGCCGCGCAGCTGGCGCACCTCCACGAGCTCCGGGAGCGTGCCCTCGCGCGCGGCGTCGATCTCGCCGCGGTCCTCGCGCAGCTCCGGCGCGATCCACGGCAGGCCGACGGCGCGGAACACCTGCTCCTCGTCGCGCCCGCCGACGCGCCGCGCGCCCCGGAAGACGCCGTACTCGTTGATCTTCAGCCCGCGCCGGACGCCGAGCAGCCGCACGGCGATGTTGTGCGCCTTCGATCCGGTGAAGTAGTGCAGCGCCGCCCCCCACGCCTCCGGGCCAATCGCGCGCACGTCGACCTGCATGCCGGAGCGGAGCACGACCGAGCACTTGGTGCCGCCGTGGGCGAGCACCTCGCGCACCTCCGGGTAGCGGCCGAGCCGATCGGCGACGCGCTCGGGGTGCGCGGTCGCGACCAGGACGTCGAGGTCGCCGATCGTCTCCTTTCGCCGGCGCAGGCTGCCGGCGACCGTCGCCGCCTCGATGCCCGGCGACGCGCGCAACCACGCGAGGAGCGGCGCCGCGTGCGCGTCGGCGTCCGCCAGCCGGAAGCGCCCGCGCCGCGCCCGCTGCTCGACGCACCCGCGCACGATGCGCTCGACCAGCGTGTCGCCGATGCCGCGCACCTCGCGCAGCCGCCCGTCCCTGGCGGCCTTCTCGAGCTCCTCGACCGTGCGGATCCCGAGCACGTCGTAGAACAGCCTGGCGCGCTTCGGACCGACGCCGGAGATGCGCATCATCTCGACGAGCGTCCGCGGCATCGTCGCGGCGAGCTCCTCGAGCAGCGCGCACCGCCCCGAGCGCACGATGTCGGCGATCTTGCCGGCCAGGTCCTTGCCGATGCCGGGCAGCTCCGCCAGGTGCCTGGCGTCCTGCCGGCAGATGGACTCCACCGACTCGCCCAGCGACTCGAGGGTGCGCGCGGCCGTGCGGTACGCGCGCACGCGGAAGGGGTTCTCCCCCTTGATCTCGAGCAGGTCGGCCAGCTCGTCCAGCATGCCGGCGATGTCGGCGTTGTCCATGGGATCCCCCTCACGTGCCGTGCGCGCCCGGTCCCTCGCTGCGCTCGGGCATGCGGGCGACGTGCGCCATCGCGCGAAACTCGTCTTCTCCGACGGTGCGGACGCCGAGCCGCCGCGCGCGCTCGAGCTTCGTCCCGGGGCGCGCGCCGACGACGACGAGGTCGGTCTCGCGGCTCACGGCCGAAGCCGGCCGGCCGCCGAGGCGGCGCACGAGCTCCTCGGCGTCGTGTCGGCTGGAAGAGGCCAGGGCGCCGGTGAACACGACGCTCTTTCCGCTCAGCGGTCCGCCCGCCGGCGCCCTCGCCGCGCGCGGCTCGACGCCCGCTTCCAGGCAGCGGCGGATCTCGGAGCGCACCTCCGGACGGCGGAAGAACCCGGCCACGGCGCGCGCGGTCACCGGCCCGAAGCCCGCCACCTCGCGCAGATCGTCCTCGCTCGCCGTCTCGATCGCGCGCAGGCTGCGGAAGCGCGCCGCCAGGTCGCGCGCCGTGCGCTCCCCCACGCCCGGGATGCCGAGGCCGTAGAGGAACCGATGCAGCTCCGTCTTCTTCGCGCGCTGGATCGCGCTCACCAGGTTGTGCGCGGACCTGGCCGCGAAGCGCTGCATGCGCAGCAGGTCGGCCTCCGTCAGCCGGAAGAGGTCCGCCACGCCGCGCACCAGGCCACTGTCGACCAGGTGCGTGACCGTCTCGGTGCCGAGACCGTGGATGTCGAGGGCGTCGCGCGACCCGAAGTGCTCGATCGCGCTCACCCGCTGCGCCGGGCAGGACAGGCCGTTCGGGCACACGTCGAAGGGGCCCTCCTGCACGGTGCGCCCGCCGCATGCCGGGCAGCGCTCGGGCATCCGGAACCTGGGTCCCCTCCTCGCCGCGCCGCCCTCGACCCGGCCCACGACCTCCGGGATGACGTCGCCGGCCCGAACGACGCGCACGCGGTCGCCCACGCGCAGGTCCTTGCGCGCGATCTCCTCGCGGTTGTGCAGCGTCGCGCGCGCCACGGTGGCCCCGCCGATCGACACCGGGTCGAGCACCGCCACCGGCGTCAGCACGCCCGTGCGCCCGACGCCCACCTCGATGCCGCGGATGACCGACTGGGCCTCGCGCGGCGCGAACTTGAACGCGATCGCCCAGCGAGGATGCCGCGCCGTCGCGTGCATCCGGCGGCGCGCGGCCACGTCGTCCACCTTGGCGACGACGCCGTCGATCTCGTAGCCCAGCGCGTCGCGCCGGCGCTCCATGTCGGCGTGGTACGCGATCACCTCGTCGGCGGTCGCGACGCGGCGATTGAACGGGCTCACCTTGAGCCCCCAGTCGTGCAGCGCGCCGAGCTCCTGCCAGTGCGTCGCGAACGCGGGGCCCGCCTGGACGGCCAGCACGTCGTAGAAGAACACGTCCAGCGGGCGCCGGGCGGTGATCCGCGGGTCGAGCTGCCGCAGCGAGCCCGCGGCGGCGTTTCGCGGGTTGGCGAACAGCGGCTTGCCCTCGCGCTCGAGCTGGGCGCTCAGCTCGCGGAACGCCGCGACCGGCATGAGGACCTCGCCGCGCACCGCCAGGATCTTCGGCGGGCGCGGGCCCCGCAGTCGCAGCGGCACCGAGCGGATCGTCTTCACGTTCTCGGTGACGCCCTCGCCCCGCTGCCCGTCGCCGCGCGTGGACGCGCGCACGAGCCGTCCGTCCTCGTACACGAGCTCGATCGACGCGCCGTCGAACTTGGGCTCGAGCACGAGCGGGGCGCGCACGCGCTGCACGAAGCGGAAGACTTCGCGCGGATCGGTCATCGACTCGAGGCTCAGCATCGGGGCCAGGTGCCGCACCGTCGGGAAGACGTCGAGCGGCGCGCCCGGCACGCGGCGAGTCGGCGAATCGGGGGACGCGAACGCCGGGTGGGCGCGCTCCAGGTGCACCAGCTCGGCGTAGAGGCGGTCGTACTGCTCGTCGGATATCTCCGGACGATCCAGGACGTAATAGAGGTAGTCGTGACGGTGGATCTCGTCCTGTAGCGCCGCCATGCGGCGCCCGATGGCCGCGGCGGCCGGACGCTGCCTGGCCGACGACGCTCCCATGGACGACCCGCGGAGCAGGGCTCGTGCCGTCGCGCGCGCGACGGCGGCCGCGTGGCTCGGATCCTGCGGAGGCAGCGGCTCGTGGGACGCGAGCCGTCGCACGCCTTCGAAGAGCACACGGGCGAGGTGCGTCTGCGCCTGCGCGCCGCCGACGAGCGCGGGGTCTTCGAGGAGGCGGCGCGCGCGCTGGCCGAGCTGATGCTGGGCGACGAGCCGCACGGGCCGCCGGGCCCCCCCGAGCGGGTCGAGGTCCGCGCGTCGGACCGCGCAGCGCTGCTCGCGGCCTGGCTCGACGAGCTGGTGTTCCTGTCCGAGACGCGCAAGCTGGTCTGGACCGACGCGCGCGTCCTCGAGCTCGACGAGGGCGCGCTTTCGGCCGAGGTGACCGGGGTCGAAGCGGACGCGCTTCGCACGCAGGTGAAGGCGGCGACGCTCCACGATCTGCGCATCGAGCGCGGCGCCTCGGGCGTCGAAGCTTCGGTGGTGCTCGACGTCTGAGGCCGGGGCGCCGAGACGCGGCGCGATGGCACCCACGCACACCCGACGAGCGGACGAGCCGCGCCACCGCGGCAGCCTGTTTCTCGGTGTCCCGGAAACCCTGCGCGCGAGCCCGCCTGGGGCCTACTCGTTGCAGCCGAACTCGTGCGGAGGGAGCCGCAAACATGAACCGCAAGATTCTCCAGGCCGCCGCCGTCGCATCCGCACTCGTGTACTGCGGTACGGCCGCGGCGCAGGGCAACACCGGCAACACGGCGAACACGGACGACACGGGCAACGCGACGAGCACCCCGGCGCCCGCGACCGCCACCCCGAGCCCCGCGGAAGCCACCCCGACCCCCGCTGCAGCCGCCCCGAGCGCCGCGCAGGCGCCGGTCCAGGTGCGCGGCGAGCAGGTCGGCCCCAAGCGCAAGCCGCCGAATCGGCCGATGCTCATCGCCGGCGCGACGCTGCTGGGCCTGAGCTACGTGCCGTCGGTCATCGCTGGCATCCAGAGCACCCGCGGCGCGGACCACCTGATGTACCTGCCGGTCGTCGGACCGTGGCTCGATCTGGGCAATCGCAGCTGCACGCCCGCCGAGCCTTGCACGAACGAGGGCATCAGCGCCGCGCTGCTCGTCATCGACGGCGCCGCCCAGCTCGCGGGCGGAGTGCTGATGGCCGCCTCGTTCTTCGTCCCCCAGCGCGCGGCGCAGGTGACCACCACGGTCGGGGGCGACAACGTCAACGTGCAGATCACGCCGGCGGGCATGGGAGTCGGTGGCTGGGGCCTCGCTGCCGTCGGCGACTTCTGAGCTGACGACGGCCGCGGGACGGAGTCGTCCGGCGGCGCGGCTCGCGCGCGGCGCGGTCGAGCCGTGCCGCCGATCAGTCGGTGGCTGCGTCGCCGGCGTCGCCGGCGTCGCCCGCGCCGCCGTCGCCGCCATCGGTGACGGTGAAGTAGAGGATCGTCCAGTTGCCCGTCTGCCCCGACTCGCTCGGGCCCGAGTACGGGGTGACCGAGAGCGCGTGCTTGCCGGGCGTCAGGACGGTGCTGCAGCTGGTGATCGTGCCCTGCCCGTTGTCACCGCAGAGCGTGTACGGAACGGCGTTCTCGGTGTGGTCGTACTTGCCGTCGAGGACGAACGCGACGCTGCCGACGGGCGTCTGCGCGACGTTCGCGCGAATGCTGAGCTGCGTGCCGAGCTTGGACAGATCGAGCGTGGCCCCTTCGGGGATGGGATCCCACCCCGCGACCGCCTGACCGTTCACGACCGTGGTCACGGTCGTGTCGAGCAGCGTGAAGGTCGTCGAGGGATCGCCGGTCGGCCCGGGCAGCTGGACGGGGGGCCCGGCGTCGGCATCGGCGGCCGCCGCGTCGCCCCTCGAGGGGGCCGACCCGTCGTCGCCCGACGGACCCGGCTGGCCGGAGGGCGACGCGGTGGAGGCGTCGTCACCCGAAGCCGCCGGGCCGCCGCCCGTGGGACTTCCTGGATAGCCCAGGGGGGCGTCGGTCGGATTGGATCCACATGCCACGCTCAACGCCGCACACGACGCTCCCACGACGAGGAGCACCGCGAACGTCGTCGGCGCACCGCTACGCCGGACGAAGTTCATGATGCCCTCCCCCAGCTGCAAGAGCCGCTCCTGCCGCCTCGCCGCCCCGCGCGTATCGCCAGGAGCGCGATTTTCCATGAAAACGATGCTGCGAACGGTCGTGGCGCTGGATGTGCGCTGATCCAGATCGGGTGACAACCATGAATCAGGGAGGCCGGCCCTTGGCTACCATGCCGCCATGGCTGTCCCCCGGCGCGCGTGGTCGAGCGCGCCTGCATTCGGTGCCCTGTCGCTCGCCGCGGGCATGCAGATGTGCGGGTCGCGAGCGCCGCTGGCTCCGACGCCGGCCGACCTCGGCCCGCTTGCCGCCTCGGACGGTCGGTCGCTCGCCGCCGACGGGTCGGCCGCCGGAGCGCCCACCCCGGCGGGGCTCGCGCGTATCGACGAAGCCGCGCAGGAGGCGATCCTGCAGCACGGCGTGCCCGGGGCGGTGATCGTCGTCGGCCGCCACGACGGCATCCTGTTCCGCCGGGCGTACGGCTTCCGCGAGGTGGAGCCCGACCGCGTGCCGATGACGCTCGACACGGTGTTCGACCTCGCGTCGCTGACCAAGCCGATCGCGACGGCGACCAGCATCATGGCCCTCGTCGAACGCGGGACGATCGCGCTCGACGATCCGCTCGCCAGGTACGTCCCCGAGTGCGCCCGGGGCGGCAAGAGCGCGATCACGCTGCGCCACCTGCTGCTCCACACCTCCGGCCTGCCGGCGGACATTGCGAAGGACGACTTCGCGCACGGACGCGAGGAGGCCATCCGCCACATCTGCGAGACGCCGCTGCGGGCGGCGCCGGGGGTCCGGTCGATCTACAGCGATCTGGGGTTCGTCCTGCTCGGGGAGGTCATCCGCCGCGTGACCTCGCAGGAGCTCCCGGACTTCGCGCGCGAGACGATCTTCGCCCCCCTCGGGATGAAGGACACCGGCTACCTGCCGCCCGAGCCGCTGCGGCGGCGCGCCGCGTGGACCGAGCTGGTCGACGGCGTCTGGCGCGTCGGCGTCGTGCACGATCCGCGCGCCTTCCTGCTGGGCGGCGTCGCGGGGCACGCGGGGCTCTTCTCGACCGCCGACGATCTGGCCATCTACGCACGCGCCATCCTCGGCGGCGGCGCGGTCGACGGCCGGCGCATCCTGTCGCCCCGCACCGTCGCGGCCATGATGGCCCCCTGGGACGTGCCCGGCGGCATCCGCACGCTCGGCTGGATGGTGCAGAGCCGCTGGCGCGGCGAAGGCATGTCGCCGCTCGCCATCGGCCACTTCGGCTTCACCGGCACGGCGATGTGGATCGATCCGGAGAAGGACCTCTTCACGATCGTGCTCACCAACCGCGTGCACCCCGACGGCACCGGTGACGCCAAGCCGCTGGTCGCGCGCGTGAACACCATCGCGGCGGAGGCGATCGGGCCGGCGGTCGGCCGCGTCGGGCGCTGCCCCGACGGGGGCCCGGTCCTCACGGGCATCGACGTCCTGCGCGACGAAGGCTTCGAGCGGCTTCGCGGCGCGCACGTGGGGCTCGTCACGAACGCCAGCGGCCGCGCGCGCGACGGAACGACGACGGTCGACCTGCTCGGGCACGCGCCGGGGGTGAGCCTGGTGGCGCTCTTCACGCCCGAGCACGGGCTCGGGGCCGACCGCAACGGCCGCATCGCGAGCGGCCGCGACGAGCGGACCGGCCTCCCCGTCTACAGCCTCTACGGCGACCGGCTGGCGCCCACCGACGGGAGCCTGCAGGGGATCGACACCCTCGTGTTCGACATCCAGGACGCCGGCACGCGCTATTTCACGTACGCCTCGACGATGCGCCGGGCGATGCAGACGGCCCGCGACCACGACCTCCGCTTCGTCGTGCTCGACCGCCCCGATCCGATCGACGGCACCGACGTCGGCGGCCCGGTGCTCGTGCCGCCGTCGCGATCGTTCGTGAACTACCACTCGCTGCCCATCCGGCACGGCATGACGATCGGCGAGCTGGCGTACCTGTTCGACGCCGACGATCACCTGGGGGTCCGGCTCTCGGTGGTGCCGATGCGCAACTGGCGCCGGTCGGAGTACTGGGACGAGACGGGGCTGCCGTGGGTGAGCCCCTCGCCCAACCTGCGCAGCGTGCAGGAGGCGCTGCTCTACCCCGGCGTGGGCCTGCTCGAGGCGACCAACGTGTCGGTGGGCCGCGGCACCGACGCGCCGTTCGAGCGCCTCGGCGCGCCGTGGATCGACGCCGACGCGCTCGTCGCCGCGCTCGACGCCGACGCGCTCGACGGGGTCGCCTTCGCGCCCGAGACCTTCACGCCCGCCGCCGATCCGTACGCCGGCCAGCCCTGCCACGGCGTGCGCGTGCGCGTGCTCGACCGCGCCCGGTTCGAGCCGGTGCGCACCGGACTTGCGATCGCGCGCGAGCTCCACCGCCTCTCGCCCGGCGACTGGCGCATCGACAGGCTCGATCGCCTCGTCGTGCACCCGGACACCGTGCGCGCGATCGAGCAGGGGCTGCCGCTCGACGCCGTCGTCGACACCTACGAGGGCGAGCTCGCGGCCTTCGCGGCCAAGCGCGAGAAGTACCTCCTCTACGACACGGCGTCGTGCGAGGCGACGATGCACGCCGCGCGCTGACGGCCCCGAACGTGCACTGTCCGGGAGATGGGGGGCCAAGCCACCACCTCCGCATGAGCACACCGAAACGCACCATCAGCTCCGAGCGCACCCGGGGTCCCGTCGTCCTGCTCGTCGAGGACGTCGTCGACGTCCGCTCGGTCTTCGCGGAGATCCTGGTACGCGAAGGCTTCGGCGTGATCGAGGCGTCGAACGGGCACGAGGCGATCGTGTGGGCGCACGCCGCCAGGCCCGACGCGATCGTCATGGACCTGTCGATTCCGCTGCTCGACGGCGCGGAGGCGACGCGGATCCTGCGCTCGCACGCCGCGACGCGCCTCATCCCGGTCATCGCGCTGACCGGCTACCCGGTCGAGCCGGCCGATCGAAAGGAGTTCGAGCACGTGCTCACGAAGCCGTGCATGCCCGACGTGCTGGTGCAGCGGCTTCGGGCCGTGCTCTCGCGCGGCGCGGCCGGCGGCCAGCAGCGCTGAGGCGACCGGCGAGCCGCAGGGGTCGGGGCTGGCGCCCCCGCGGCCCGCCGGCGACGCCCCGCGGCGTCAAGCGCCACCGCCGCACGGCGGGTGACCGCAGGCGCACGTCCCCGTCGGCACCGCCTCGTCCTCCGCGTGACTCGCGCACGAGTCCGAGCAGTACGGATCGCCCCTGGCGGCGCGCTCGCGAGGGACGCTGCAGCGGCACGACGGGTTGGCGCACTTGGGCTGCTCGTGCACGGCGGCTGCTCTCCTGCAGACCGTGGACGGCTGCAAGTGGCCCGCCAGCCGACCCCGAGCGCGGCGACGACGCCGGCTCAGCGCCGCAGCCGGTCCTCCGGCGCCGACAGCTCGGGCGCGGCGGCCCGGACGCGGTGGTACGCTCGCCGACCGGCGAGGACCCCGGCAGATGCGCATCCGCTCGATCGACTGGCTGCGCGGCCTGGTCATGGTCCTCATGACGGTCGACCACTCCGGCAGCGTGTTCGACGCCGCCCACATGCACGGCGACAGCGCGCGCGGCTGGGTGCCCGGCAGCGCGCTGCCCCCGGGCGAGTTCCTGACGCGCTGGGTGACCCACCTCTGCGCGCCCACGTTCGTGCTGCTCGCCGGCGCTTCGCTGGCGTTCTCGTCGGAGAAGCGCCGCGGCCAGCCCGGGCAGACCCGCTTCATCGTGACCCGCGGGCTGCTCATCGCCGCGCTCGACCCGCTGTGGATGTCGCTCGCGTTCGCCTCGTACCGCGTGCTCGTGTTTCAGGTGCTCTTCGCGATCGGCGCGTCGATGGTGTGCATGGCCGGCCTGCGGCGGCTGCCGTCGAGCGTGCTCCTCGCCGGGGCGCTGTTCATCCAGGCGCTCGGTGAGCTGTCGGCGC
>Ga0080006_1173802_pt1 | contig 53758 bp, 53 predicted proteins | sample RS3BMetagenome_FD_69209 | JGI IMG/M metagenome (GOLD analysis project Ga0080006, IMG submission 69209) | Ferric oxide microbial mat and aquatic microbial communities from Rainbow Spring, Yellowstone National Park, USA - RS3B (SPADES... ... | reverse complement strand
ACGATGAACTGACCACCGTTACGCTGCCCACGGCTGTTGCAAAACGCAAAGCCGCATGAGATGATCAACCTCGAAGTGTGAGGCCGCCGTCACGCTTTTCCCCGCAAATCGGCGCAAGCTCTCGATACGCCCCCGTTGGGGGCTACTCGGAATGACACCAGCTGCCGGCGGTTCCTCGATACGCCCCCGTTGGGGGCTACTCGGAATGACACCAGTTGCCGCGGGGCTACTCGGAATGACAGCAGCTGCTGCTGCGACTACTGGCTCTTGAGCGTGTCGCGGAACAGGATGCCGCGCACCAGCCCGGCCTTATCGAGCGCGATCTCTTCGTACACGTAGCCGTTGGAGCAAATTGCGCGGAAGAGATGCGCGATGCCGCCACCGGGAAACGAGGCGTCGCGAACGAGGCCGAGATAGACGAGATGATCGAGCGCACCGAGATGCCCGAGTTCGCGCGAAGTCTGCTTGACGCGTGCGGGCGTCGCTGCCACGGCGAGCGGGCCGACGTAATGTGTCGGATCGATGCTACCCAACTGCCAGGCAAGAAATTCGCGGCGCGCGGCGGCGACGATGCGTGGCGCGGCGACCGGGGTCGGGGTCGGCGCGGGAGTCGGCGTCGGTTTCGCAGCGGCACCGAGCGCGAGAAAGAGCGCAAAAATCGCGCCGAGACGTGCGCTGCGCACTACGGATACCTCAAGAACGAAACGACATCGTGACCGGCGAGCGAGGCACGGCCATTGAGCGCTTCGAGTTCGATGAGAAAGGCGAACGAGACGATCTCCGCGCCGAGCCGCTCGATAAGCCGCTTGGTTGCAGCAGCGGTGCCGCCGGTGGCAAGCAGGTCGTCGACGACGACCACGCGGTGCCCGGCGCTCAATGCATCGGCGTGAATCTCCAGCGAATTCGTGCCGTATTCAAGCGCGTAGGATTCTGCAAGTTTACTGAACGGCAACTTTCCGGGCTTGCGCACCGGCACGAAACCGGCACCGATCGCATAGGCGAGCGGGGCACCGAGCATGTAGCCGCGCGCTTCGACTCCGACGACGTAGTCAATCTTCTCGTTACGGAAGCGATCGACGAAGAGATCGATTGCTTCCTTGAAGCCCTTCGCGTCGCCGAGTAACGGCGTGATGTCGCGAAAGAGGATTCCGGGAATCGGAAAGTCGGGAATCGCCCGGATATATTCTTCGATGCTCACGAGGCGGGCAGATTCGGTGCACAGCCGAGGAGGCCTCCGCGCGGCGAGACGCAAGCGAAAAGCGTGCGTGCCGCGAACCCTCCGCTCGATGCAAAGTAGCGAACGAGGCGCGGCACGTCGCTTCGCCCTGGCGCTGGTAGCCGCTGTTGCCCTCCACGCGCTGCTCGCGAGCATCCTCCCCGGCCTCCCGTCGATGCATCCGGCTCGCCGCCGCACGCCCGCGCGCATCCGCATCATGCGGGTGGCGCGCGTCGTTCCGACGCCGCCGCCTCCGACGCCGAGCCCTGCACCGATCGCTCCGGTCTCCTCGCACGCCCTGCGCCCCATCCCGCAGAGCCTCAGCGGCGCGCAGGCAGCGCGCGCGCGAATCCACGCTGCGGGCGGAGCGAGCGTTACTCCACCGCCGATCGCGCCTCCGGTTGCACCGGCACCGGTTCCATCGAGCGCGGGGCGGAGCGCGGGCGCCGGGACGCGCAGCGGCGCCGGCAGCCTGGGAAGCGGCGGCACGGGAAGCGGCGCCGCAACGACCGGAAGCGGCAGCGGTGCGAGTGCCGGAGTCACGCCGTGCGGGTACGTCAACATCATCGCATTGCAACGCGAACGCGTCGGCGGCTACACCCGCGTGCGCGTCGAGATATCGGTGCGTTTAAGCGACGGAAGCGCGCAGATCGCACGGCTCGATTATCCGTTTCTCTATCCCAACGACGTCGGCGATCCGTTCTCGCCGGCGCATCTGAACGACCCGCATTATCCGGTCACCTTTCAAACGCCGCCGCCGGAGCTCCGCGCGACCGAGCCGCCGCTGGTGCAATACGTTATCGCGCACTCCACGCCGGAGGGTTTTACCGTGCTCAAACCCTGCCCGAAATAGCATCGAGCGCGCACCATGCCCTTGACACGCGCACCTTCGGTCGCAGAGGGGCTCCGAATCACTCGTCTCGTTTCGGAGGAGCAATGGACGCACTTTCCCTTCAGCCGCGCGCGGTGCAATTCGGCATCTATCGCGACGGCGATAACAACCTCGATTCCAATCAATGTAACGTGCTCGGCCAAGCCGTCGCGGTCAGCAAACACGACGGTGCGGTCGGCTTTACGGTGCAAGACACCACCGCGCGCAACGGCGAAGCATTGCACACCAACAGTTACCAAATCGCCGGCGGCCGCGTGCAAGGGGTGCAAGTCGGTAAAGCGCACGACATGGCCGATCCGAAAAATCTCGCGGCGTTCGTCGCGCAGACACTCGACGATGCGCAGCGAAGCGGCGCAAAACAGAGCTGGATCGAACTCGTCGATCATGGCGGCGGCGACGGCGGTGGGCTTGAAGCCGACAGCAAGCACGCGCTGATGTCGATGCCCGGTATCGCTGCGGCTATCGCCGAGGGCGAACGGATGCACGCAGCGGCACATCCCGAGGATGCGGGGCGAAGCATCGACGGCGTCGTCGCCAATCAATGTTTGATGTCGACGATGGGCTTCGCCGACGCGCTCTCCAAAGTCGGCGTCAAATATCTCGCCGCCTCGCCCGAGACGATGATCTCGCCGGGAACGCCGAGCACCGTCGCTGCAAGCATCGCCGACAATGTGAACGATCCCTCGGCGATGGCACGCGGTGTCGTCAACGACGTCATGAAAGCCGATTATCGCATCGACGGTATGCCGTATGCACCGGCTGCAGCGTACGATGTGCTCGATCTGGCGCCGCAGAAGGTCGGCGCTGCCGATAACGCGATCAAACAACTCGACGATGCTCTCGTGCAAGCGGCGCACCACGGCGACCGCACCGCGATCCGCAGCGACGTTGCGCGCGAAGACGGAATGGTGCGCTTCCCCGGCTCCGACGGCTTACCGTGGCACGCAGATCGCCCGGCGATTGCGACCTACGATCGCATCGCCGCAGACACGCGCCTCTCCGCCGAAGTACGCGCCGATGCGACAAGCGCGGCGAGCGCGGTCCAGAACCTCGTGCTGGCACACGCCGAATCGAACGCATACGCCCCGTTCGGCGGCAGCGATTACCGCGATGCCGCCGGCCCAACAGTGCATCTCCCCACATCTCGTTCGCAGATCGATCCATGGGCGCCGAAAGTCAGCGAGACCGCAAATGCCTTTTACCATGCCACCGACGAGGATCAACTCGCCGGCGTTCTCGCATAGCCGAAGGCAGAGAGCACGCGCGAATCACCGGCGTTCGGAGGAACACCGGTGATTCGTTCTCGCTCCCGTCCTGGGATCTTTGAACCGCGACCTTAGGGTGTAGCGGTTGGTGACGGCGAGGCGGTGGGTGACGCACTCGGCGACGCACTCGGTGACGCACTCGGTGACGCACTCGGTGACGCACTCGGTGACGCACTCGGTGACGCACTCGGTGACGCACTCGGTGACGCACTCGGGCTAGGGCTCGGGGCACAGGTCGTGCTCGGTGCGGGCGAACCGCTCTGCGCGGTAACGGCGGTCAACGGCGCCTCGATCGAGAGAATCTTCTGTCCGTTCGAGAACAGCTCGAGATCGAGCCGCGCCGATGCTGCGAGAATCGGCACGCTTACCGGCCCGTCGAACGGCGAGAAGCTTTGCTCGAATTGCGCCGCATTTTCGGAGTCGTTCTGCTTCTCTTCGACGTTGAGCGAGAGGTTCGGCGGTGCGCCGGTATTCGGAGCGATGGTGAGCGTCGTCGAACAGGACGTAATCACGATCGGTAAATTCGCCGGCAGCAAACCGTTGTCGTTGCTATTGACGTCGGTCGCCTGGCCGTCGCTAGGATTCTCGCTCTCGGTTTCCTGGGATGCATCGTTGGAATCGACTTTCCCGTCGCCGTTATTATCGGCGGAGCTCGTAACGGTCACGCTCGGCGGGGGCCCCGCATTGTAGGTAACATCGGCCGAAGTGCCGGCGACCGCCGATGCGACGGTGACCGTAACGACGATGGCGCTCGCTCCGCTGCCGATCGTAACGGTCAGCACGGCGCCCGCCGGGACGCTCTGCGAAAAGGTGAGTTCGGCAAAACCGTTTCCGTCAAGCGTTCCGGTGGCGACGGTCGCTCCATTATAGGTAACGGTTACCGCAGCGCCCGATGCGGTGTTCGAGGACATCGGTTTCCGCGCGACGGCGAATGGCAGCGACGAACCCGAGGCCGCACCAACGGTGAGGCCGAGGTGCGATGGGCTGCTCTGCGTGGTGCTGGGAAGGTTCGAACTGCCGCCGGTTCCGGCGGCGCCACCCCCGCCGCAGGCGGCGAGCAGCAGCGCGGCGGCGGTCGCTGCGGCGAAAGGCACGAGTGGTGCGAACGGACGGTTGTTGGACATGGGCGCTCTCCTTTGTGTCGCATATGCTACCCGGAGATCGCGAACCTTAAACTCTACTGAGAAAACTTTATATTTCCGAAACAGACGCCTCAAGGCGGCTCGGGGGCTAGCCGCGTTCGAGTTGCGCGCTCAGCCACGGATCGATGAAGTATCTCCAGAGTATCTTGATTAGCGCTGCGGCCGGAATACCGAGGAGCAACCCGGGAATACCGAAGAGCTCTCCCCCCGCAAAGACCGCGAACATCACCGCAATCGGCGAAACGCCGACCGAATCACCCATGATTTTCGGAACCAAAACGTTATCGCTGATGCGTTCGACGACGAAGATGATGATCTGCACCCAGATCACCATCCCCCACCCTTGCGGCGCGCAGAGTATGACGGCGATGAGCTGGCCGATCACCGAGCCCAACATGGGAATCGCGTACGAGATCGCGACGATAACCCCGAGCAATAACGAGAATTTGAACCCGACGATCGCCGAGAGCACCCAGACCGCTACTCCGGTAATCGCACTGACAATCACCTGGCCGGAGATATAGCTCCCGAAGGTCCCGGCGATCTCGGTCAACACCTTATGCGCGACCGGGCGACGGCTCGCCGGGAAGAGCGAAGCGACGCCATCGGCGATACTCGCGTCGTTGAGCAAGAAGAATATCGATAGCACCATCGATGCAAATGCGACGAACAATCCCGTCGCAGTCCCGACCAGAATCTGCCCGACCGAACCAAGCGTTGTCCCCGCAAATCGCTGCAAGGCGCCGGTGCCGATATGCGAGAGATCGATACCGTTGGTCGGTATCGTCATCTGCGGAAAATGCGCTTGCAACGATCTCTCTACGGAGATCGTCCAGGCTTCAACCGCAGCGGCGATCGCGGGAAGGTTCTCCGCGATCCCTTGGATTTGCACGATCATCAATGGGACGATCACCAGCAGTGTCACCACGACCAGCAGAATCAATACGAGAAAGACGATCGCTATCGCCAACGGTTTCGGTACGCGCATCGCCTCGAGGCGTTTCACAATGGGGCGCACGCCGGCGGCGATAAAGGCAGCGATGATAAAGACCGCGAGCGTTCGCGGAATGTGCATCGCGAAGAGATAGGCGAGAACCGCAAGCAGGACGCCCGCACCGACCATCAGCGCCCGACGCCAGGGGAAGCTCACAGCTTTTTCCCGAGCAGACGGCGTTCGGTGCGATAGCCGGCCCGTTCGTAGAGCCGCTGGGCGGCGGCATTTCCCTCGGTCACCATTAGCCCGAGATACGGGCTCCCGGCTCTGCAAGCCTCTTCTTCGCAGGCTTCGAGCAAGAGCGCGCCGATGCCGTGCCCGCGCTGCCCCTCCTCGACGGCCATATAGGCCAGGAACGCCTGCGGTAACCCCGTCACTTCATCGGGAAGATCGAAGACCAGCAGAGCAAAGCCCAATCGCAGCTCGCCATCGGCGGCTATGAAGATCGCGTTCGATCGCGAATGAACGATATCGAGCAAGCGGAGGAAATTTACCCGCAGCGCCTCCGCCGGAGCCTCACGAAGTGGCGACGCGCTACTCGCAAGAGACTCGACGCCGCAGCGTTCGATAAACGCGCGATCCGCAGGGCCGCTCGCGCGGCGCACCCGCGGCGCGCTCATTCGCTCCCGACCAGTTTCGCGTCGGCGAGCGCAGCGAGAAACGCATCGTTCTCCTCGCGCGTGCCCACCGTCACCCGCAGGCGCCCCGGCATACGAAGCGCATCGCCCGAGCGCACGATAACGCCGTGCTCGAGGAGTGCTTCGTAAGCTTCCTGTGCCCGACCCGCTACGCTCACCGCATAGAAATTTGCCCCGCTGCGATAGCTCTGCATGCCACGCGCTTCGAGCTCGGCGGTAACGCGCAACCGCTCGGCGGCATTGAGGGCGATGCTTCGCTCGAGAAAGGCGCGGTCATCGAGTGCTGCGGCGGCACCGAGCGCTGCCGGGCGCGATACGTTGAACGGCAGGCGCACGCGTTGCAACCATCCGATGCTCTCGCGATCGCCGAATGCATAACCAAACCGCAAGCTCGCCAAGCCGTAGGCCTTCGACATCGTTCGCAACACCACGACATTTCCACGCCCCAACACGGTGCTTGCAACATCGAACCCCGCCGCGTCGAGATATTCCGCATACGCACGATCGATCACCAAGAGCACCTCGGGCGAGAGATGCTCCAGGAGGTAGTTCCAAGCAAATTCCGGGAGCACCGTTCCCGTCGGGTTGTTGGGATCGCACACGAAGAACGCTTTCGTGCGCGGGCCGACCGCAGCGAGCATCCGCTCGATATCGTGAAAACCATCGAGCAACGGCACCTCGACGGGAAGCGCACCAACGAGCGAGACGGCTAAGCGATAGAGCGAAAAGGTGGGATCGGCCATCACCACTTCATCCCCGGGGTCGAGAAAGGTTTGTGCGATCGTGTTGACGATCTCGTTACTTCCGTGCCCCAGCACGACGTTCTCCGCTTGCAGCCCTTCGCTTCGCCCCAAACGCTCGCGCAACGCTTCGTGCGAATCATCGAGATAGAGATTCAAACGATCGACGCTGCGGACGGCAGCAAGCGCAAGTGGAGAGCTTCCCAGCGGGTTTTCGTTCGACGCGAGTTTCACGATGCGCGTATGCCCGAAACGGCGACGCACCTCTTCGATGCTCGTGCCCGCAACGTACGGCGCAAGCGCGCGTACCGCCGGTCGGCTCACGTTCGGCGCGAACCCGGGTCGAGAATCGGTTCCCCGCGCGCACAGAGCGGGCATGCATCGGGCGCAAACGATTCGATCGGCATCTCCAAGAGCGCCTCGAAGGGCACTCCAAATTCGGGAATCGAACGCGCGACGATCGCACCCACGCCGATAGCAGTTGCACCGTGCGAGCCGATAAGTGTGAGAACTTCGCGCACCGATCCGCCGGTGGTCACGACATCTTCGACGACGAGAACGCGGTCTTCAGGGCCGAGCACGAATCCACGGCGCAGAACGGGAACGCCAGCCTCTTTCTCGACGAAGATCGCGCGCAGACCTAACGCACGCGCCGTTTCGTATCCCAACACGATGCCGCCGACCGCCGCGCTGACGACGATCGTCGGCCGCCGCGCGGCAAATCGCGCGGCGATCGCCTGCGCGACGGGAGCAACGAGTTTCGGCTCTTCGAGGATACGGAATTTCTGCACGAAGCGATCGCTATGACGCCCCGACGAGAGGCGGAAATGGCCCTCCAACAATGCGCCGCGTTCGACGAGCGCTTCGCGCAACCGCGTGCCGTCTATCATGCGCGCGCCTCGACGATCTCATCGAGAATCGCCCGCGTCGCCGCGAGCCGATCGGGAGCGGTCAAGATCGGCCTGCCCACGACGATATAGTCGCTCCCCGCAGCGACGGCGCCGCGCGGCGTTGCCACGCGCCGCTGGTCGTGCGCGTCGGCGTCTGCGGGGCGAATACCCGGCGTGAGCGCGAGGAAATTTCCGCCGTAGGTCGCTTTGAGCGCAGCGACTTCGTGCACGCTGCAAATCGCTCCGTCGCAACCGGAGCGCTGCGCGAGCCCGGCCAAACGCATGGCGATGCCGCCGATATCGCCGCCCAAACCCAACTCTTCGGCATCGCGCTGCTCCATGCTGGTCAACATCGTCACGGCGAAGATCTCCGGGCGCGCGATACCGAGTTGTTCGGCGCGGCGCGCCGCCGCGTCGACCGCCGCGTGCATCATCCGCGAGCCGCCGAGGGCGTGAACGTTGATGAGCGCCGCGTTCGGGCGAACTAAACGCTCCATCGCCGCCCCGACCGTACGCGGAATGTCGTGCAACTTCACGTCGATAAACAAGCGAACGTCGCGCGCTTCGGCGTGGGCGAAAATCCGCTCGGGATATCCGCAGAGGGCTTCGAGCCCGATTTTGAAAATGACGTCGGTCTCGTAGAGTTCGTCGATGCACCGTTCCGCCTCGTCGGCGGTCGGTAGATCGAGCGCCACGATCAATTGGGCCATGCTGTTATCCTTCATCTCCTTCGAATTGATTGCTGTTGGCGAAACCAGTGTTCGCGGTACCGACGATCTCGCGGAGCGAACGAACGTTCTGTTGCGCCATGTACGCGAAAATCCCGTCGAGAATCGTCATCGGCGCCCGCGGATCGGTGAAATTGGCGGTGCCGATCCCGATTGCACTCGCTCCGGCGAGCAAAAATTCGAGTGCGTCGCTCGCCGTCTCGATTCCGCCCTGCCCGATAATCGGAACCGAGACCGCTCGGGCGACCTCGTAGACCGCGAGCAGCGCGATCGGCCGAATGGCGGCACCGGAGAGCCCGCCTGTCACGTTCCCCAACCGCGGTTTGCGCCGGTAGATATCGATCGACATGCCCCGAACGGTATTGACGACGGCGAGTGCATCGGCGCCCGCGTCGACCGCCGCACGCGCGATCGTCGCAATATCGGTGACGTTCGGCGAGAGCTTCGCAATCAGCGGCTTCTCGGTCGTCGCGCGCGCCGCACGCACCACGCGAGCGGTCAAATCGGGGTCGCAAGAAAAGGTCTCGCCTTCGTGCGCGACGTTCGGGCAGGAGATATTGAGTTCGATCGCCGCGATCTCGCTGCGCGCGGCGAGCCGTTCGCAGACGTATGCATAATCGTCGACGCTAAACCCGGCGACGCTGCCGATCGTCGCGCAGGGCGTCTGCGCGAACTTCGCAACGTCGTGCTGCAGATACCATTCGATTCCCGGGTTCTGCAGGCCGATCGCGTTGAGCATTCCCGCGGGCGTATGCACGATTCGGGGCGTCGGGTTTCCCATACGCGGCCGACGCGTAACGCTTTTCAAAACCACCGCCCCGAGGCGCGAGAGATCGACGTAAGGAGCGAACTCCGCACCGCTGCCGTAACAGCCGCTTAAACCGACGGTCGGAAACGGGAGAACGAGCGAACCGATCCGCGCGCTCGCGTCGAATGCCGTTGAATCTACCATCGGAGCTCGTGCGCCCAGAAAACCGGGCCCTCCACGCAGACGCGCGCGTGCACGACATCGCTGCCGTCGGCATCGCTAGGCGGAAACGAGGGTGCCTGCGCGCTGCTACGGAGAATCGGCACGACGCAGCCCCAGCAACCACCGACGCCGCAACCAAACGCTTCTTCCAGCGAGAGTTGCGCCGGGAGGTTGCGCTCCTGCGCGTATGCCGAAACGGCGCGTAGCATCGGCGTCGGACCGCACGCGAGAATCGCTTCCGGTGCCGGTTGCCGTTCGAGCAGCTCGGTAACGACACCGTGATGCCCGCGCGAGCCGTCGTCGGTTGCGAGTTGCAATTCGCAGCCTTCTGTTGCAAAGCGTTCCGCTTCTACCAATCGCTCGGCGGTTCGCGCGCCGTAATATAACCGTATGCGCGCGCCGCGAGCGAGGAGCGCTTGCGCAGGCAAGAGCACCGATGCGATGCCGACCCCTCCGGCGACGATGGCGATATCGCGCGCCTTCCCGCTGCAATCGAAACCATTGCCGAGCGGCGCAACGAGATGCAGCGTTTCACCGACACGCAACGCACCCAGGCGACGCGTGCGATCCCCGGTGATAAAAAAGAGCAACGAGCAACGCTCGCCATGCGCTTCGTAGATGCCCAAGGCGACGCCGGCTGCCTGTCCACCGGGCAGCAATGCCATCGCGAAATGCCCGGGGCGCACGCTTTTTACGAGTTTCGGGGCCTCAACGCCAAGCAAAATCACGTCGCGCGCCACCTCGGTTCGGTCGAGGATGCGCGTGGAAACGACGGACGATGGAGGTGATGCGAGCGCCACGAGCAGGCTTTTTCTCCAAATCTTAAAAAAACTCTCGGGATTATCACTGAACCTTCTCACGGTTTTAGCCGTTATAGAGAATAGAGTCGGAGGACTCAGTAAGAAAGGGGGGCCGACAAATGTCTGGAGTGATGGTTTTCACCAGCTTGGCAGAAGCGCTCCGCGCAGGTTACCAAGTGTACGAACGCACGAATGAAGGGTATTTGGTTCGGACCCGAACCGATGCGGGTTGGGCACTCGCACTGGTGAACTGCAAACCGTAGTCCCTTTTCGAATCACGAACGTCTCCTTCAACGAAACGTAGCAGCAAGCGAAGAGGCCGCTGGATCAGTCCGGCGGCCTCTTCGTATTTCTCGTGCTAGCGACGGTTCGGCGGCTTCGGCGGCTCGTCGAGACCGGGCGTCGCGCCGGGGCGCCAGCCCCATGGCGAACCGGCCTGCGGCGGCGGCGAATTGGGCGGCATTCCATTCGGAGGAACCGGTCCCGGTGGAGGCGTCATCGAGCCGCGTCCGATGCCGAAGCCCCCGATCTGGGCTCCCGAGAGCACCGCTCCGGTTACCTGGGCGAGCCCGACGAAGAGGGGGACGAGCCCGCCGATGAGCCACGGCCCCGGCTCGATCCTGCCGTGATGATACCCAACGAACGAGAGCCCGACGACGATCGCCAGCCCGACGAAGGTGGTCGTGATACCGCGTTGGAGCCGCGCGTTGGCATAGAAAAGGTACGTGGGGTCGCCGACGCCCGGAGGCGGAACCCCCATCTTCGCCGCCATCTTCATCGCTCGATAGGCATCGCGGGGATCGGCATCGAGCGGGAAGCCGTGCTGGATCATCGCGATTCGTTCCTGGTGTTTGAGCACGCGATGGACCATGATCGCTACGATCGGTAACCCGAAGATGCAGAACGGGACGAAGATCGCACCGACTGCGTTGTCACTCATATCCGAACTCCTTGCCTGGCGTCATCATACCCCATCTACGCCCGAGGGCCGTCCCGGGTTTCAACGCCGACCGACGAAACAATCCTCATCTCTCACGCGTAGAGGAAGCATGTCAGCGATGGCGGTGGAGGTGCATATCGAGGCCGAGCAGCCACGGACGAGCGATGCCGAGCTGGTAGCCCGCACGCTCGCCGGCGACCCCTCCGGTTTCACCGCCCTGGTGGAGCGCTACGAGCGCTCGCTCTATACGCTCGCCGTGCGGACGTTGCGCGACCGCGAGGAGGCGCGCGACGCCACCCAGGAGGCGTTCGTAAAAGCCTACCGTTCGCTGCATACCTTTCGCCCCGACGCAAAGTTTTCGACCTGGATCTTCTCGATCTGCTATCACGCCTGCTGCGACCGTCTCAAACGCTCGCGTCGTTACTCCGGTGAGGAGATCCCCGACCGAGCCGACGCCGGTCCGGGGCCGGAGGCACAGGCGATCGCCAACGATGACGCCGGGCGTCTTCGCGCGGCGATCGACGCGCTTCCGGAAAAATATCGCAGCGTTATTACCTTGTATCATCTGCAAGGAAAGCAGTACGATGAGATTGCCTCGGTGCTGGGGGTACCTCTCGGAACCATCAAGACACACATCTTCCGCGCCAAAGAGCAACTGCGGCAAATCCTCGCCGCATCGGAGAGAGAGCCATGAACGACCGAACCGACGACGAACTCGACCGCCTGCTTGCAGCGCTCCCACTCGATGAGCCGCCCGCCGGGCTGCGCGCTTCGATTCTCGCTGCAACGGTGCAGCGGGTTCCCGCCGAGCCGATCGACCCATGGGAGGCGAGCGCCTGGGGGCTCTTGCTCGCTCTCGCCCTTTGGCTCGTCCCGCATCTCTCCGCTATCAACGGCGTCATCGCGACGATCGCCCGCACGTCCTTCACCCTCACGCAGCCGACGACCCTGATCTGGCTCACCGTCGGCGTCACCGCGGCCTTCGCCGCATCGGCGATACCGGATTTCTCAGCGGGGATTAACCTCGCACGCAAGGGGCGCTAGGCCTGCGGCGGGTAAGACCGCCCTATGGACGCCACCGAGAAACAGCGGCGCATCGTCGTCGTCGAAGACGACGCAGCGATCGCGCGTGTACTCCAGCTCGAACTACAGCACGAGGGTTACCACGTCGAACGCGCGCAGAACGGGGTCGAGGGGCTCGAGCTCGCGCTCAAAGAGCCCGATCTCGTCATTCTCGACCTCATGCTGCCGCGGATGGACGGGATGGAAGTCTGTCGCCGCATTCGCGCCAAGAGCCGTGTCCCGATCATCATGTTGACGGCGAAGGATCGCGTTCCCGACCGCGTTGCGGGGCTCGATATCGGTGCGAACGATTATCTCACGAAGCCATTTGCAACCGAGGAGTTGCTCGCGCGCGTGCGCGCCCAATTACGCGAGCGCGAACCGCAGGATCGCGCGATCCACTACAAAGATGTGGTGATGGACCGCGATCGCCATGAGGTGCGGCGCGCCGGCAAGGAGATCGCGCTCACCGCAAAAGAGTACGCGCTGCTTGAATACTTGCTGCTTCACCGCAACAAAGTGCATACGCGCGACGAGCTCTTCAACGGGGTCTGGGGTAGCGATTTTCTCGGCGATTCGAACCTCATCGATGTGTACATTCGCTACCTTCGCGGCAAACTTGAAGAGGGATTCGACGAAAAACTCATCACGACGGTGCGCGGCATCGGCTATACCATCAAGGATTAGCGGCGTGCGTTCGAACGCCCGCGCAGCATGCACTCGCTAAAGTGGCGCGTTGCGGCCTGGTACGCAGGCCTCCTGATCGCCGTGCTGCTGATCGTCAGCACGGTTGTCGGCATGCGGCTGCAATCGATTCTCTACTCGCAGGCACGCTCGCGTGTCTCGGCCACGATGGCCGAGATCGCCTCCTCGGTGCAAGCGAGCGAAGAACCGTTTTCGCTGGGCTTCGGCGGCTCCGATGCCTACGCGCTGCTCACCGACGGGAATAATCTCACCACCTGGTCTTCGCCGACGACCTTCGTACAGATCGATTCGAACGGCGGCTATCCGCTGGCGAAGAGCAGCAATCTCGGCGGCACCACGATTCCCAAAGCCGTCGGGCTCGACACGAGTCACCCAATCGCGCGCCGACAAATCACCTTACCGATCGGGACGTTGCTCGTCGAAGATCGCTACTTTGCTCTCGGATCGCACGATGTGGTGGTGCATGTCGCCGAACGCATCGATGCACTCCAACGGAGCATCGCCCAGACCCGCGAAAGCATCGCGCTGGCAGTGCTCGCGGCGATGGTCGCGATCCTCGCGCTCTCCTGGTGGCTCGCCGGGCGCGCCTTCGATCCACTCGAGCGGCTCGCGCAAGCGATGCGTGAGATCGGCTCCGAACGGCTCGACCGGCGCCTGCAATGGGGGGCGCGCGACGACGAAATCGGGCGGCTCGCGGAGAGTTTCGACGATCTACTCGCGCGCCTGCAAGAAGCATTTGCGCGCGAACGACAGTTTATCAGCGATGCATCGCACGAACTCCGTACGCCGCTGACATCGATCAACGCCAACGCGCAGATGCTGCTGCGCTGGGGCGATCGCGACCCCGCGATCCTGCGCGAGAGCCTCGAAACGATCGCCGCCGAGAGTGCGCTGCTCTCGCAGATGGTCGGCGGGATGCTGCTGCTTGCGAAGGCCGATCGCGGCGATGAGATGCCGATGGAGCCGCTCGCGCTCGGAGCGATCGCCGCCGAGGCGGTCAACAGCGCGCGCGCGTCGGCTACGGGGAAAGGGCTCGACTTGCGCCTCGATGCCGAGAGCGGCATCTTCGTCTGCGGCGAAGCACACCTGCTGCGCCAAGCGATCGCCAACCTCATCGAGAACGCCGTCAAATTCACGCCGCAGGGTTCGGTCGTGGTGCGCGTGCACGCGGAGGGCGAGCATGCGAACGTCGACGTCATCGATAGCGGCAACGGCATTCCCGAAGAACAACGCTCGCAGATATTCGAACGTTTCTATCGCGGCGACAGCGCACATGCACGCGCGGTTCCCGGCACCGGGCTTGGGCTAGCGATCGTACGCTCGATCGCGCGGGTCCACCGTGGTGAGGTCCGCGCCGAGAGTGCTCCCGGCGGCGGTGCGTTGCTGCGCATCAGCCTGCCCCGGCTCGCTGAAAACCTCACCGAGCCCTCATGAATCTTTGCGTCGTCCGAGTTACCCTAGCATCACTATGACGGCGTTCGTGCGGTGGGCGGCAGTGGCAGCGCTCGCCCTGACGCTCTCGTTTGCCTCATCGGCGCTCGCGCGCGCCGATGAGCTTCCCGTTGGGCCTTCCCCGGTTGTCAGCGTGCAATTGCAGTACGGATATCTGCGCATCGTCACTTGGAACCGCCCCGAGATCGAGATCGCAACCGGAGGGCATATCGGCTGGCAGCATTTCGATGCAGCGAGCGTCCGTGGGCATATCCCGCACGATATTACGCTCTGGGCACAGCATGTCAGCACGCCGCATGGCAGCTTCGATCTGCCTGCAGAGCAATTCGTCATGCCGACACTGCCCCCGGGGAGCCACGATGCCGTCGTCATCCACGGCGGCGGGCCAACGGTGATTCATCTCCCCGCATCGACGGAGATGCTCGCGGTACGGATCGCCGGCAACGGGATGCTTCGCATCGAAGGGTACCACGGCGCGGCGTTTGCTGCGCTCGTCCACCAAGGCGGAATCGTCCTGGAGAACGTTCGCTCCAGCGGCGTCGCGCAGGTCGGGCGCGGGCCGATCGTCGCGCAACACTCCACCTTTGGCCGTCTGCGCGCGCGCAACGCCGTCGGAAACATCTTCCTCAGTCGCGTCACTGCCTCGCAGATCGACGTCGGCAGCGTCGGCGGTTCGATCCTCGCCGAAAACATGCGCTTCCGCACGGGGCTTGCGCGCTTTGTGTCGCAGCACGGAAACGTCGTGCTCGGCGTGAGCGGTGCGGCCCAGGTCGATGCGCAGGGGCGCGGCCCGCGCGCGATCGCAACCACCTTCCACGGCGCCCATAACGTATCGCGCTCCGGCAACGATGCGCGCGTCGTGCTCGGCAGCGGCGGCCCGGTCGTCACCGCGTTCAGTCCGCGCGGGCGCGTGGTGCTCTTCGACGGCTCGATCGCCTCGCACCCACGCTTATCGCAGCGCATCCCGGCGATCGCGCGAGCGTTTCGGCAGGTGCGAGCGCGGATCGCCGCCCAGCCCAAGCGTGCTCCGCGCGGCGGGCGCATACGAGCGGTGCGTCGTTTACCTCCGCCGCGGAAGGCCTTTCGCGGACGCGGACAAGCTCGACGACGCGGGCCTCCGCGGCAGCTTCGCTAGGAGCCGTTCCCCAGGCATCGGCTGCATTCTCAGAGCGATGCACTTCGGGTCGGCGGAATCGGCGCTCGCGTGCGGTATCTCGGCCACATATCGGGCCGACGGAGGGTACGCCGAGAGACTCCTAGAGGAGAAACTTCCGCAGTATCGCGACATCGAGCTTGAAATCGTGCTGCGGTAAAATCGCTTCTTGGTGGTACCCGCAGGCTTCGAAGAAGCGTTGCGCTTCACCGCCGGCGAGAACGCCGATCGTCATCTTGTGGCAATTATAATAATTCGCGATATCGTCCAGTTCGAGCAAGAGCCTGCGCCCGATGCCTTGCCTCCGAAATTGCGGATCGACGACGATGCGTTCGACGTGGCCGAGCGATGCTGCAATGCGCAACCGTGCGGCGCCGACGATGCGTTCGCCCTCGAGTGCGAGCAGGTCGGCGGTTTGCTCGTGCCACACGACGGTGAACGCCCACGCCGTTTTTAACGCCTCGCGAGCGTGTTCGCGATAGAACGCATCGGCGCGTTCATCGGCGGTGCGAACGATCTCAGCCACGAACTGCTGCAACCTGGGTCGCGAGATCGATCTCGAGCCCGTCGTATGCCGCAATCGCGCGCAGCCCAAAGTCGTCCTCGACCTGCTGCGCGAGGCGCGCGGGCTCCCGTTCGAGCATCTTTGTCCCGAAGTGCTGAAAGATCGCGAGGCTCGGCCGCACCATATCGACGATCGCACGCGCTTGCGGCCAGGTGAGATGATCGACCTGCATTGCGTCCTCAAAACGCAAGACATTCACGATCAACACATCGGGGCGATGCGCGGCGTAATCGGCGGCGATCGCTTCGTCGAAGCGTCCGCATGGGAGATAGGCGACGCGCAGCGCACGATATTCGAAATGCACGCCGAGCGTCTGCACCGCATGATGATGCAGCGGAGAGCTTTCGATGCTCACCTCGCCGACGCGATAACCGGAGGTCGAGGGTTCGAGTACCTCGCAACGCTCGACGAAAGCGGCTGCGTAGGGCTGCAGGAGCGAGTCTCCCTCGAAAGCATCGCGCGGCGCAAAGAGCGCTCCGCGCCGGCGAAAGCCACCCGCGGTCATCGCCTCGATCATCGCATTGATATCGCCCGCATGGTCGAGGTGTTTGTGCGAAAGGATGATGGCATCGAGCTCGCGCGGATTGAGCGGAGGCACGTGCGAGAGCGCGCGCACCAAGGCACCAGGGCCGGGATCGAGCTGTATTTGCGTCGCACCGAAGTGAAACCACATGCCCCCCGAGGCGCGTAACTGCCGAGCTACGACGAAACGCGCGCCGCCGCTGCCCAAAAAAAGAACGCGGGCATCGGTGGCCGCCATCGAGTCTCCCTTTATGCGCCGATCGCCGACGACTTCGTTGCGGCGTTCGCGCCGTTGTAGAGTTCGAAGAAGGATTCGAGATGAGAACGGTACTGCTCGAGCGCATCGTTCCACAAGGCCAGCGTCGAACGCCCGGTGACGGTAATTTGGTAAACGCGGCGGGCCGGCCCGCACTCACGCGAATCCCACCACGACGAGATGTACCCGTCGCGCTCGAGTCGGCGCAGCGCGCGATAGAGCGAACTCGGGTCGGTATTGACGTCGAAGCGCTCGCGCAGCGTTTTCATAATCTCGTACCCGTGAAGATCGCTATGGTTGAGCATGACGAGCAACCATGCAAGCATGAAATTCTTCGGCATACCGCGGGGCGGCAAGCCAGTCTCCCGGCCGAGTACCGGGGCGGCGGAGCTCTCATCGCGTAGGTACAAAAAACCACCTCCACCCGCTCGCACGGGCGACCTCCGACGGGTTCTGTGACAGCGTATCACATTAGAGGTTGATGAGAACGCTCCTGCGGCTGCTTGGCTAGCCGAGCATCGGCAGCACGGGAAACCTTCCCGCGAGAACGAGGCTTGAGGGGCGCCCCAGCCAGCGCTCCAGCACCGTCGCGTAAACACTACGAAAATCGGTGGTATAGCGCAGGTTTCCCGCATCGTGATCGGCGAGGTCGGGGTAGCTGCCGTAGATACCGCCTTTTAGCGATTTTCCGATCAGGAAGAGCGGCGATGCTTCGCCGTGGTCGGTGCCGGCACTCCCGTTCTGGGCGATGCGACGGCCGAATTCAGAGAACGTCATCGTCAGCACGCGCCCATCGTTCCCGTGCTCGGCGAGATCGCTATAGAATGCCGAAAGCGCGTCGGAGAGCTCGGCGAGCAAGCGATTCTGCGTCGGCTGCTGGTTTACGTGGGTATCGAACGATCCGTGCGCGACATAGAGAACCTTCGTGCCGGCGCTCTTCGCGGCGATCTGCGCCGCCAACGCGAGACTACGCCCGAGCGGAGTCGCCGGATAACTCGCTTTCGTGCGATACCCGGCGATGAGTTTGGGGAGCTCTTTTGCGCCGCTCTCCGCATTCTCGGCGATCTCGGTAACGTGGGCGAGATAGGGGGAGGCGAAGGGCAGCGCACGATCGCCGAGGACCCCGGAGAAAGCACGCCCGAGTACCCGGTTGCGATTGCCTGCGAAGCCGTATCCACGTGCATTGGGGATCGCCGGTACATCGACGCGGTTGCCGATCATCACCTCGGGGAGTACCTGTGCGATCGAGACGCCGGCGAAGAGATCGCTCGCAGGAACGCCCGACTCATCGAGGTAGCGCCCGAGCCAACCGGTATGCTCGTAGCGATCGGGTGCGGCGGTCTGCCAGATCTCGGTCGAGCGAAAATGCGAGTGGTTGGGATGCGGATAACCGACGCCTTGAACGACTGCAACCATTCCCCGATCGTAGAGCGCCTTCATCGAACGCATCGCCGGATTGAAACCGATCCGTGCGTCGAGTGCGAGTACCTCGTTTGCCGGAATCGCCAAGTGCGGGCGCACTTGGTAGTAGAGCGGGTCGCCATGCGGTACCACGCAATTGAGGCCGTCGTTCCCCCCTTGCAGGTTGATCAGCACGAAAACGCGGTTCTCCGCCCCGGGGAGCCCGGGGCGCAGCGCCGACGAGAGCGCACGCGCGAAGACGTGCTGCGGGTTTGCGACGAGCGCCAAACCACCGAGCGTTCCGAGAACAAATTTCGAGCGTTTCACCGGTTCACCGTTCTTTCTGCAGCGTTCATGCCAGCGCGAATGCCGGCATCGCCATCGTGAGATATGCAGCCCCGCGCATGCGTTGGTCGAAATTTTCACTTGAGAGCGCTCCGAGCGCCGCGCTGCCCGCGCCGTCGAGGTAGCGTTCGAGATCGCTCCGCGCCGATGCCGAAGCGTCGCCCTGAAGCATCTGTGCGAGCATCACCGAGGCGGCTTGTGCCGCGTCGGTCGGGGCGTCGGCAAGCCACGAGCGCTCCAGCGCCCGGCCGCTCACGAGGCCAGCAAGAAAATTGTCGCGTGCGATCGTCATGTCGCTGGTGAGCCAATTTTCCCCACCGGGCCACCCGGCGACGTTCGGTGGAAAGAAGAGCATCTGCCCCATCTGGCGCAATGCGCCGCGCGAGCGCGGATCGATGCGCGTCAGCCCAATGGCTTTGTGCGCCCCCACCACAAACTCCACCGGGCTCTTTACCAGCGCACGATAGGCCCGCCGCGAATAGAAAACGTTACTGCGCAAGAGCGTTCCGAGCACCGGGCGAAGCTCGTAATCATGCGTTTTCAGCAACGAAGCGACCCGGCCGATCAGCGCGTCCTCGGGATCGTTGTAGAGAAACGCGTTCATCAGGCTCGTCGCAAAGAAGCGCGCACACTGCGGCTGCTCGAAAATAATATCGACGATGTCGTCGCCGTTAAGATTGCCGGTATGCCCGAGAAAACGCTTGATCCCGTCGTCGTGCTTGCGCGGGTTGTAACGCGCGACTCCGCGTAACGGAAAAACTTCGTAACCGGTCCAAGCGCGCGCCGCTTGCCGCACATCTTCTTCGGTGTAGGCGCCGAGGCCGAGTGTAAAGAGCTCCATAAGCTCTCGCGCGTAGTTTTCATTGGGGTGCGACTTATTGTTTCGTGCGTTATCCAGGTAGAGCAGCATCGCCGGATCGCGCGAGACTGCCTTGGTAAGCTCGCGAAGATTTCCAAGTGCGTACCGCCGAAAAAGTTGGTTCTGGGCGAGCGTCATCTCCGCCGTCACGTTTTTTTGCAATGACGCGGTCGTAAAATGCCCGTGAAAATAGAACGCCATTTTTTCTTGCAGCGGTGCGGCTCCATCGAGCATGCGCTGCAACCACCATTGCTGCAATGCAAGAATCGAACGATGTTCGCCCATGCGAATGCGCTGGAAGAGTTTTCGCTTTTCGGCGACATCCTCGGTGCGAAGCGAACGAAAGCCGCCCCGCGCCTCGAGATAGGCGACGACATCGAACAGATCGCTCGGTGGGGCGACGCTCTCAACCGAAGGCATCTGCATCAGGGCATCGACCGCGCGCTCCATCCCCATCGCGGTGACGCGTGCGACCTCGTCGGGCGAACCGCCGAACCCGGCTCGACGCAGCAGATGCGCTGCGAGGCGAGGATTCCACGGGCCACGGTAACGCGCGAGGGCGTCACCTCCATCGAGTCTCCCGGCGGGGCGCACGAGCCCCGGAATATCGGCGTGCGGTCTCACCGTCGTCGCGCTTGCCATCGATCTCCTCCTCGCCTTCAATCTACCTGCTCTCACTCTATGGGTGGACGCACCGCGAAGCATGAGAGGGCGATGAAAAGCTCGCCGGGCTTTTTGCCGCCCGAGCGCGAAACAAAGCATCCATGCAGTTGCCGACCCATCTCGACACCACCGACGATCGCTTTGCTCGCAACGCCGCTCGAATGGAGCGGCTGGTCGCTGAATTACGCGATCGGTTACGCAGCGTGCAAGGGGGCGGCGGCCCCGACGCCGTCGCCAAGCATCGAAAGCGCGGAAAATTGACCGCACGCGAGCGCATCGAGCGCCTCGTCGACCCGGGCAGCGATTTTCTCGAACTCGGAGCGCTTGCCGCGAACGGCATGTACAACGACGAAGCGCCCTCTGCAGGCGTCGTTACCGGTATCGGATTCGTTGAAGGGCAGCAGAGCGTCATCGTCGCCAACGATGCGACGGTGAAAGGCGGCACCTACTATCCGATGACGGTGAAGAAACATCTGCGCGCGCAAGAGATCGCAGAACAAAACCACCTGCCTTGCATCTATCTCGTCGATTCCGGCGGGGCGTTTTTACCGCTCCAAGCCGAGGTCTTCCCCGACCGCGATCACTTCGGACGCATTTTTTACAACCAGGCACGGATGTCGGGCAAACGCATCGCGCAGATCGCAGCGGTAATGGGTTCCTGCACCGCCGGCGGCGCTTACGTCCCGGCGATGAGCGACGAGACCGTCATCGTCAAGGGCAACGGGACGATTTTTCTCGGGGGCCCCCCGTTGGTGAAAGCGGCTACCGGCGAAGTGGTAAGCGCCGAAGATCTCGGCGGCGCCGACGTTCACACGCGCATCTCCGGCGTCGCAGACCATTTCGCTGAAAACGACGAGCAGGCGCTCGCCATCGTGCGTGAAATCGCGCGCAATCTCCACCGCGAAAATCCGCGCCAATGGGATACCGCCCAGCCCGTCCCGCCCGCCTACGATCCCCGCGAGATCTATGGGATTATTCCAGACGATAGCCGCGTGAGCTACGACGTTCGTGAAGTGATCGCACGGCTCGTCGATGCTTCGGAGTTTCATGAATTTAAAGCGCGCTACGGCACCACGCTCGTCTGTGGGTTCGCGCGCATCGAGGGGCATCCCATCGGCATCGTCGCCAACAACGGCATTCTCTTCAGCGAGAGCGCGCTCAAGGGGGCGCACTTTATCGAACTCTGCGCGCAACGTGGGACCCCGTTGCTCTTTTTGCAGAATATCACCGGGTTCATGGTGGGGCGCGAATACGAAAACGGCGGCATCGCAAAAGACGGGGCGAAGCTCGTTACGGCGGTCGCCTGCGCCGAGGTGCCGAAATTCACGGTCGTCATCGGCGGCAGTTTCGGCGCCGGAAATTACGGCATGTGCGGACGCGCATACTCGCCCCGACAGCTCTGGATGTGGCCCAATGCCCGCATCAGCGTCATGGGCGGGCCGCAGGCCGCCGGCGTCCTCTCAACGGTGAAGGGAGCGATGTCGCCGGAGGAAAAGGCCGCCTTCGAAGCACCGATTCTCGAGAAATACGAACGCGAAGGCAACCCGTATTATTCGAGCGCGCGACTCTGGGATGACGGAATCATCGACCCGCTCGACACGCGTCGCGTGATCGCGCTCGGCCTCGAAGCTGCAGCGCACGCGCCGCAGCCGCCGACGCGTTTCGGCATCTTCCGCATGTAATGCTAGAGCGAACGCGCGAGCGCGTCGGCCTCTGCTGCCGAGAGCGAGAGCCCGCGTTCGTAGAGGCAATCGAACTCCTCGGGAGAGAGCGCCTTGCGTACGTCGGCGAGCGTTCGATCGAGCAACATCTGTTCTCGCGGCTGCCGCGCGCAACGCTCGCCGTGGGAGGCATCGGCGTATCCGGTAAGAATCGCAGCCTCCCGGCGTTTCCCGGAGAGCGCCGCTAGGTGAATGGCGGTATCCATTCCGCTGCTTCGAACGAGCGCGTCGTCGAATCTCGACGCATAGTCCAAGGATTTTGCCAACGCCACCCGCGCGGTATCGAAATCGTGCCCGAACGCCGTGTATACGGTCAGGTTCATATACTGAATCGCGATGAACCACACCTGGTCACTCTGCTCGTAGATGGCAATCGCTCGTCGCACGCGGGCGATCGCATCGGCAACGTCACCGGAATAGAAGGCCACATCCGCGCTGCTGCCGTAGTGCCGCGCCGCCCGTTCGCGGTCGCCGTTCGCTTCGAGCCGCTCGATACACGACGCAAAGCACTCCATCGCCATTCCGAGCGATTTCGCCTCAATCTGCTGCGTATAGAGAACGCCCAAGCGATGCAGAAGGTCCACGACGAGCGTCGTTTCGCCATGCTCCTCTGCGACGGAAATCGCATTTTTCAGCGCACGTTCCCATTCCAAGCTCGTCGTACCGGTGGCAATAAAATCACTCGCGAGAAAGGCGTTGAGTGCATAACAGGTCCGAATGCGATCTCCGAGTTCCTCGTACACTTCGTATGCGGTTCGCGCGTACGCCGAGGCTCGCGCCGGCTCGTTCCGTACGATCAGCCCGGCCATCGCCAACAGAAACGCCGCCTCCGCACGCCTTCCGCATGCGATAAAGCGAGGTGCCGCTTCCTCAAGGCGCCCGAACAACGTCCGCAAGTGCAGCGCGCCGCGTTCCCAGGTCCAGGCTCGGAGGCCGTCGAGAAGGAGCGCCGCACGTTCGAACTCACCCTCCGCGAGCAACATTTGCAGCACCACGCGAATATTTGATGCCTCGTCGTCGAGCAGCGAAATCAATCGGGTCGACGGCTCGCTGCGAAAACGCGCCGTCATGGAAGCTGCAAGCTCTTCATAATACTCGCGGTAGCGGATCGCCGCCATCGCAACTTCGCCCGCCTGCGCGAGGGCGTCGTGCGCCGGAGCGCGCAATGCATCGACGACTCGGTATCGCATCCGTTCGCCGAAAACGTGTTTGCGGAGGAGGCCCCGACGAACGAGATCGTCGAGCGCCCTCATCGTCGCCTCACCGTCGGGCACCTCACTTCGGCAAAGCGCGTGCGCCGTCGTCGCACTCCATACTCCCGAAAGCATCGATACGCGCCGCAATACTCGCCGGCGATCCTCGTCGAGAGCCAGGTAGCACCGCGTAAACACGCGCTCCAAGGTTCGATCGACATGCACGTTCGCCGCTGCGTTTCGACCGTTCCCTATATCCTCTCCACCGATACTCCCTCCGCGCAAACGAAGCTCGGCTGGGAGCGAAGCGAGATAGTTTGCGGTCAGTTCGATCGCCAGCGGGTGCCCATGAAGCGACGGTAATTCCGCCTCTAGAAGCGCCGTGTCGAGCGGCTCACGTACCATTTCTTCGAATCGCGCGGAGAAGAGTTGCTCGCTCGCGTGTTGCCCGAGCCGTTCGAGGCGAAGTGGTGCCTCGCCGAGCACTCCCAGCGCCGTCCGTGCCGTGGCAACGATGCGCATTTCCGGTGCTCCTTCGAGGAGGAGATCGATACAGGAGGCGACGGCGCGGGGCGCACGGTCGCAGGCATCGAGCAGCAGCAACCCATGCGAACGTTGAAAAGCTCGAACGCATTCACGGATGCTCGAGCCCGGGCGAACGAGCGGTGCGAGCCCCTGAACGATGGAAGCTTCCGCATCTCGCTCGTCGGCACACCCGGCGAGATCGACGAACCAGGCGCCGTCGGGAAATCGATGTAGCATTCTCTGAATTGCCTCGATCGCGGTGCGCGTTTTCCCGATTCCCGCGGTGCCGATCAACGAGACGAACGCACTGCGTTCGATGGCGACCGTGAGGCGCCGAATATCCTCGGTTCGTTCGATAAAGCGACCGCTGAAGGCCGGGACTCCGTCGAAGGCACTCCTACGCTCGACGGAGGGGCCGACGTTGATGGGATGCTCGGCAGCGATGCGATTGCGCCCTGCATGTTTGGCGCGATAGAGGGCCGCGTCGGCCGCTTCAACGAGTTGTTGACGCTCGGCGTTTCCCCGCGGCATCCCGCTCGCGCACCCGATGCTGACGGAGACCATCCCTAACGTCGAGCCGCCGTGCGGAATACCGAGCGCGGCGATCGACGAGCGCAATAATTCGGCGACCCCGAGCGCTCCGGAGAGTTCGGTCTCCGGAAGCAACACCACAAACTCTTCGCCGCCGTACCGCGCTGCGAGATCGGTCGGTCTCCTGAGCGCCTGGGCGATTGTGGCCGCGATTTGTTGTAGGCACGCATCGCCGGCGATATGCCCGTAACGATCGTTAAATTCTTTAAAGAGATCGACGTCGATCATCAACAATGCCAAGCGCCGGCCGATGCGGCGAGCGCGCGTTCCTTCACGTTCGAAGGTCTCTTCGAAATTCCGCCGATTGGGAATCGCCGTCAGTTCGTCGATATGCGCGAGCCGTTCGAAGCGTTCGGCATCGCGCCGCCCCAGATCGCTGTGCATGCGCGCGCCGAGATAGAGCGCGCAGGTCTCCAATAAGGCGAGATCGTCGGCGTCGTAGGCGGCGCTCTGCGTCGACTGCACGGAGAGCACGCCGATACTACGCCCTCCGAAGAGAATCGGAACGAAGATCGCGGATTCGGGCTCGCGAATACGTTCGCCGAGCCGAAGATAGTTGGTTGCATTCCACTCGTGAGCCCACGCGTAGATCCGCCCTACAGCTTCGCGGTAAACCCGCGCACTCGTGCTCTCCTGCGGAACCCCCGGGTTATCCGGTACGCCGCCAAGGCCGTCGAGGTAGGCGTAGACGCACTGTAAATTCTCTCGCTCCGGTGCGAGAATGAGAACGATCGAAGCGTCGACGAACTGTGCGAGCAACGATACGAACTCTTCGTAGATGTCGGGAAGCGGTCGGTCGGTAGAGAGCAGGAGGGCCGCGCCTTTGACGAGATCGCGGTCTCGCCGTTGTCGCTGCTGAACACGTTCGGGCTGCGAAGGCCCGTCCATAGAGGAGCCTTCCCTTTACCTCGACGCTTTTACTGCACTGCGGGAAGCAGCAACTTGAAGAGCCGGGGGCGTTCGATCCATCGTCCACCCCGGTAGAGCAACCGAGCCTGAGCACGGGGCTTTGTAGGGCAGCAAAGCGCTGCATCTGGAGCATAGTAGGGCCCCGAAAGAATCAACTCGTCGCCCCGAGCGCTGCGAACGATCTTCGCAGCGAGCGAGCAAGCATTCTCGACGCTCGCGAGGCGCCCGATGCTCCGGCCCTTTCCGCGGAGCCCCAGCAGCGCGATCGTCGCCGAGCCGCAGTCAGCGCCCGACTGGTAGACGCGGACGAGAAGCTGGCGGCGCACCCCCGGGAGGAAGCGCCCGACGCCGAGCAGCTGTGCCTCTTGGTTGGGAAACCAGAGGTTCGCGCCGTTTGCCTTCTCGACACGGTCGAGCAGGGCGTCGCTGCCGGGCGTTTGGTAAGCAATTCCCCCACCGAGCGCAGTCGGGCGTTCGATTTCGATTCGCCACTGTTCGAACGTTCGCGATGCATCCCGGCCGAGCACCTCGGTCGTGACCCGAACGAGCCACGGAGCATGCCCCGCGCCCGAGAAATCGACGTTGCGCGTCGCAACGACGCGACGAACGGGGGCGCCGGTCGCCGAAGCGACCGAGAGCTGCGCCGTGACGGCGCAGAGGAGCGAAAGAGCGATGGCGAGGCGAAGCCTCGCGTCATGCCGGTACAACATCGCCTTCGTGCTTACGCGTTCGTCGCCGCCTTCCTATGCCTGCCGTGGAGCGCCGTCGGTGCGGGCGCAGCATCTCCCGCCGGCGCGATCCTGGTTCTCCACGGGACGAACCTCGTCGCGGCGTGGCTTCCCGGCACGAAAGCTGCGCCACCGATCGAGGCCGTGATGCGCAACAAAGATAAAGCCTTCGTCCCCGACGTGCTCGTCGTGCCGGTCGGAAGCAGCGTGCGCTTCCCAAACGACGATCCGTTCTTCCATAGCATCTATGCAGCGGGCTCTCCCGACGATTTCGATATCGGATTTTATGGAACCGGGCCCGGTAAGGTCGTGCGCTTCATGCATCCGGGAACCGTGAACGTCCACTGCCACATCCATGTCTTCATGCATGGAATCATCGTGGTCGCGGCCGGCATCGCCGCGAGCGCGACCGACGGCAGGCTCGTTCTTCGAGGCGTTCCCACCGGTACCCACGAGGTCGATGCGGTCTTCGCCGACGGTCGCACGCACCGCATCGCGGTGACGATCGCTCCCAACGTCGGTGCGCTTTCCTTACGGGTTGCCCCCCGGTAGCTGCTGTCCGAAGGCTCGCTCCAGCAGATCTTCATCGAGGATCGGCGGCGGCGGCACGATACGGCCTTCCTCGACGAGCCTCAGAAACGCGGCGACACAGCCCATGTCGAAGTGAGAATCGACGCAGCGCCGCAGTTCTTCGCACGCGACCTCCGAACTCAATGCGCGACGATACGGACGGTCGGTCGTCATCGCGTCGTAGGCATCCGCAACGGCGATGATGCGCGCACCCAGCGGAATGCTTTCGCCTGCGAGGCGACCGGGGTATCCACGCCCGTCGATACGCTCGTGGTGCGCGACGATACACGGAAGAATATCGTGCATCGCTTCGACGTTATTAAAAATCTCGCCGGCGATCTGCGGGTGCAACGCGATGATGGCGCGCTCGTTATCGTCGAGGCGATCCTTCTTCAGCAACACGGCATCGGGGACGCCCACTTTGCCGATATCGTGTAAAAGCGCGCCGATCTCGACGCGCCGGATATCCGATGGCCGCAAGTTCATCCGTTGTGCCAGTAATTTCGAATAACGCGCGACGCGCATCGAGTGCCCTGCGGTGTACGGATCGCGCTTATCGACAATCGATGCGATGCCACCCATCGTCTGGGTAAAGGTTTCGTCGGCGAGCCGTTTCCGCCGATCGAGCTCACGTTGGGCCGCGACGGCCAAGGCTAACAGTGAAAGAAAGATCAGCGCGCTGGAAGCGACGGTGGCGAGCACGACGATGCGAATTTCACCGAGATCTTGCGACTGTATCTGGTCGATGGAAACCTTCACGCCGAGCACGGCAACGTAGCGTTGCGTGTTCGGGTCGGCGAGCGGAGCGTACGCCGTGCGTACGCGCTCGCCCGAAAGTATCGAGACTTTCGAGAGCACGACGTTCTGAGCGGCGATCGCGCGACGAGCCGCCAGCGGCTGAGGACGTGCATCCAGCGGATAGATCGCCGTTCCGTCGGCGCGATAGACCCGAATGCCGCGAAGATACTCCTGAAAGGACGTCAACTCAGTCGCGCGCCGGTCGAGACTTCGTTCGACGGCCTCCGCGCGTTGATGGGACGACATCGATTTTAAAATCGTCGGCGCCAGGGTTGCTTCGGCCTGGCCTACCGCGGTTGCGATGATATCGCTCTGAATGGAGCGCGCGTGAATGCGCACGAACAGGAAAGCAAGCGCTACCGCCGCGCCCACCGTCAGAATCACCGTGAGTATTGCGAACCGTTGGAGGAAAGAAAAGCGCAACGATTCGCTACTTTACGAAGCCGCCCGGATAGGCCGGGAATTCATGCAGTGCGTCATCGAGCAAGGCAACGTGCGTGGTCTCGACCCCGAGAATCGCCGCCGCGACTTGGGCGAGATTGCGATCCTGGAAATCCGGAATGACCGAGAGGTAGGTGCTCGCAGCCTTTTCCTCGATGCTCTTGGCGTACCGTAAGACCTCGCGTTCGTCCGCGAGCGAAGGGACCGGGAGGTGGGCGGTCTTCCTCGTCGGAACGCCGCCGCCGGCTCGCACGGCGCCGATCAGTGCGTCGCGGTGAGCGATATGGTCGGCGCGAAACGCGAGAGCGACGCTCAGGATCCGCCCCGAAAGCAACCCCGTCTTCGCGGCCGCGTCGTAGGCCGCTATGCCCGCGCGTTCGAGCTCGATCGCCGCGTTGAGCGTCTGAAGATCGCCGGGCGCTGCTGCAGCGGCCTCGGCGAATTCGTGGAGCATCGGAGCTCCGATGAGCCCCAGTGCGGCTGCGGAGAAGAGCGCTTGCGCGCGCGTGATCGATTTCATTTCAGGCCTCCATGAACGACGTCTTTATATTCCGGCATACCACTCGTAACCCTGATCCTCCCAATAACCGCCCTTTCCGCCATAGAGATGTGCGAAGGAAGCAACCACTTGAACCTCAGCGACCCATTTCGCGCTCTTGTATCCGAGCTGCGTCGGGACGCGAAGCCGAACCGGCGCACCGTGATCGGGCTCGATAGGCCGCCCGTTTAATTTGAGCGCGAGCAACGTTTGCGGATGAAAGGCCTGCGCCATATCGAGGCTCTCGTAATATGGAGTACCCTGATCGTCGCGGTCCATACAACGAAATACGACGTAGCGTGCATCCCGGCGCGGCCGCGCGAGCCGTAAGACGTGGCGCAGCGGAACCCCCGTCCACGCGCCGATCGCGCTCCAGCCTTCGACGCAGTCGTGCCGCGTGATCTGCGTCTGTTGAGCCATCCTCTGCAAGCCTGACAGCGAAAAATGCATCGGGCGATCGACCGCACCGGAGACGAGCAGCGAATACGTTCGAAAGCCGTCTTCGAGCAATCGCTCGTAGCTCGAACTCGTCGGCGTCGGGAGGCTATCGACCGGGAAATGCGTGCTGATATCGGCGATCGAGTATTGGCGCGCGAGCCCGTCGGTATTCCCCAAGAGCGCGGCGTCAAGCGTACCCTCCAACCCAAGAAAGTGGTGGAATCCGGGGTTATCGTTGAGGGCCGTGCCGATCGGCGCGCAACCGCAGAGTGCCGCCGCGATCGAGGTGGCGATAAAGAGGCGTCGCTTCATGGCCCCACGCTTTCATGGTCGCGCAGCCGATACCAACCGGAGAGCATCGAGCGCATCTGATTGAAAAAGCCTTGCGTCGCTACCTGGACGATGTGAACGATCGCGAAGCCGACGAAAAGCACCATCGCGAGAAAATGCCAGAGTCGCGCGAATTGTCGCCCGCCGAAGAGGACGGTCAGCGGGTGAGCGATCGCGTCGATCCCCGGCGAGAGCGCGAGCCCGGTGAGTACGATCAGCGGCGCGAGCACGAGGAGGACGAACGTATACGCGGCTTTCTGCAGCGGATTGTAGGTCCCGTGCGGCGGCGGCTCCCGCCTCAGGCGCAGATAATACGCCTGCATCGGCCAGAGTTTCGGGAGATCGCTCGGGCGCAGCACCATCTCCGCGAGGTTCCCTTTGACGGCGCTTGAGATGAGCCATGTCAGCCATGCGAGGCTCGCGACCCAGGCGAAGAAAAAGTGCCACCGGCGACCATCTGCAAGATCTTGATAGGCTGGTATCGTCAGCCAGCTGGGGAAGGCACGCGCGGTCGCGCCGCCGACCCCATCGCTCCCCCATCCCAGGAATCCGGTGGTCGTGAACGTGTGCCCGAAAAGGGTCGTTTGGCCCACGCCCTCTGCGGGAGATCCGATCGACAGGACCCGTCGCGCAGGCGTGCTGCGGTCCGCGGCGTCGAGGTAGGGGGCCGCATTGAAGATCTGCAGACCGCTGGAGATCAAGACGGCAACGGCGATCGCCCCAAACCAATGGGCGAGCCGAGTGAGCAGGGCATACCGATAGACGAGTCTCTGCACGATGCTACTATAACGCATTCCAGGCGCCTTTGGATGGCGGCGAGAAGAGAACGCCGGTATGAAAGAAGCACCTCTTCGCGTCGCGCTCGCCGACGGCGTAGCGCGCGTAACGCTCGCCCGCCCGAAGGTTCGCAACGCATTTAACGCCGAGATGATCGCCGCGCTTCGCGAAACCTTCGACCGCTTCAACAACGACGACAGTACGCGTGCCGTTCTACTGACGGGCGAGGGATCGGTCTTCTGCGGCGGCGCCGATATCTCGTGGATGCGCGCTTCGCTCGATCTCACCCACGACGAAAACGTCGCCGACGCTCGCGCCATGAGCGAGATGTTCCGCACGATCGACCGCTGTAGCAAGCCGACGGTCGCTGCGATTCACGGTGCCGCGCTCGGCGGCGGAGCGGGGCTCGCCGCGGTCTGCGACATCGTTATCGCCGCCGACGACGCGACCTTCGGTTTTACCGAAGTGAAACTCGGCATTATTCCCGCCGTTATCTCGCCCTTCGTGCTTGCAAAAATCGGACGCAGCCACGCACGCGCGCTCTTTCTTACCGGCGAGCGCTTCGACGCTCAGCGCGCCGCCGCGATCGGGCTCGTGCATCGCGTCGTGCGCGCTTCGCACCTCGACGATGCAGTCGATGAAACGTTGCGCGAACTCTTCAGCGCATCGCCCGCCGCAACCGCAGCGGCAAAGGCGCTCGTCCCGCGCGTCGCCGAAAGTACCTACGATGCGACCCTCGCGCTCACCGCCGAGGCGATCGCCGTGCAACGCACCTCCCCCGAGGGGCAAGAGGGGCTGCGCGCGTTTCTCGAACGCCGGACGCCGACGTTTTCGCGATGATTCGTCGCCTGCTCGTCGCCAATCGCGGCGAAATTGCCATTCGCGTCGCGCGGACCGCGCACGAAATGGGCATCGCCGCGCTCGGCATCTATTCTACCGCCGACGAACGTGCATGCCACGTCCGTGCGATGGACGAAGCACGCTGCATCGGCCCGGCGCTCGCCCGCGACTCGTACCTGAATATCGAAGCCGTGCTCGCTGCGGCACGTGCGATGGGTGCCGATGCCGTTCATCCGGGATATGGGTTTCTCTCCGAACGCGCCGAGTTCGCACGCGCGGTCCTCGATGCAGGGCTTATTTTCGTCGGCCCGAGCCCCGAAGCGATGGCCGCGATGGGAAGCAAGATCGAGGCGAAAAAAAAGGCGCGTGCCGCCGACGTGCCGGTGATTCCCGGCTATGACGGCGCCGTACAAGATCTCGCAACGCTCCGTGCGAAAGCCGAAGAGATCGGCTTCCCGCTCCTTATAAAAGCGAGCGCCGGGGGCGGCGGGCGCGGAATGCGCGTCGTCGACGCGATCGAGCAATTCGATGAAGCGCTCGATGCGGCCAAACGCGAGGCACTCGCCGCATTCGGCGACGAGCGCGTCCTCCTCGAACGTTATCTTCGTTCGCCGCGGCATATTGAATTTCAGATTCTCGGCGATTCCTACGGCACCATCGTTCACTTCGGCGAGCGCGAATGTTCGATTCAACGTCGCCACCAAAAAGTCGTTGAAGAGGCACCGAGCTCGGTCGTTTCACCCGAATTGCGGGCGCGCATGGGAGAGGCGGCGCTACGTGCGGCTCGCAGCGTCGGATACAGCAATGCGGGAACGGCGGAGTTCATGCTCGATTCGGACGAATCGTTCTATTTTCTTGAAATGAATGCACGCTTGCAAGTCGAGCACCCGATTACGGAGTTCGTCTACGGGCTCGATCTCGTGGAATGGCAGATCCGCATCGCGTCGGGCGAGCGTCTGCCGTTCTCGCAGGAGCAAATTCAACCGCGCGGCGCGGCGATCGAAGTGCGCATCTGCGCCGAAGACCCCTCGATGCAGATGCTCCCATCGACGGGCACCATCGATCGTTGGGAGGTTCCGCACCCGTGGGAAGCGCGCGTCGATAGCGGCGTCGCACTCGGGAGCGAGGTAACGTTGCACTACGATTCGCTTCTGGCAAAATTGATCGTCGCCGCGCCGACGCGCGACGAGGCGGTCCGTCGCCTGCAACATGCACTCGATCGCACGCACATCGGCGGCCTCCGTACGAACCTGCCGCTGCTTCGCTGGATCGCCCAAGACGACGCCTTCGCGCGCGGCGATACGACGACGAGTTTTCTCGCACAACGGCTCGACGAGTCGCGCTTCGCGCGCACCGCATTCCCACGTGAAGTGCAGGTTCTGGCATTAGCGGCAATGCTTCGCGACGGAGCCCTACCCTGGCGTATCGCGGGCATCGCGATACCGGTTCCCCTCGCGCGCGGCGAGGCTCGCGCGAACCTGCTCGTCGACCGCAGCCCCGCGGGGGCGATGGTTCGCGGCGATCTCACCGGGCCGTTACGTATCATCGGTAACGGCGCGACGATGCACGCCGCCGTCGGCGATATCGAAGCGCGCGGGCGCGTGCGCCGCGACGATTGCCGCTATGCAATTTTGTGGGAAGGGATCGAATACGAGGTTGGGCTCGCGGCGGCACCGACGGTTGAGAACGCCGGGGGCATCGGCGACGAACGCTCCGGAACGATTCGCGCGCCGATGCCCGGGAAGATTCTGCGCGTCGCCGTCGCCCCCGGCGACCGCGTTGAAGCGCGAACGTTGCTGGTGGTGTTAGAGGCGATGAAGATGGAGCACCGCATCGAAGCCCCCGGCGCAGGAACGGTCGCCGCGGTACAGGCGCGGGAAGGCGCGACGGTCGCCGGCGGCGCGACGCTTGTGGAAATCGAGGCCTAGGTGGAGCGACCCAAGCGCGTCACCGTCGCCGAAATGGGTCCTCGCGACGGATTACAGAACGAGCACGCACTCGTATCGACGGCAACGAAGGTCGCCTTCATCGATCTGCTCTCCGAGAGCGGTTTACCGATGATCGAAACGACCTCGTTCGTGAGCCCGAAAGCGATCCCACAGCTCGCCGATGGGGCGGAGGTTTTTACCGCGATTCACAAACGCGTCGGCGTTCGCTACCCGGTGCTCGTTCCCAATATGCGCGGGTACGAACGCGCGCGAGCGGTCGGCGTGCGTGAAATCGCCGTGTTTACCGCGGCCTCCGAACGCTTTACGGAACGGAATATCCGCATGAGCATCGCCGAATCCATCGAAACCTTTCGCGAGGTCGTGCGAAACGCAAAAGCCGATGGAATGCGCGTCCGCGGTTACGTCTCCACCGCATTAGGATCGCCGTTCGGCGATGAGGTGCCTCCCGAGAAAGTGGTCGAAATCTCCGTCGCGCTCATGGATCTCGGCTGCGACGAACTTTCGATCGGCGATACCATCGGCGTCGGGGTCCCCAGTCAGGTCGAGGAACTCATTCCGCTGCTCGCGCGCCGCATTCCGCTCGAACGCCTCGCCATGCATTTCCACGATACGCGCGGCACCGCGTTAGCGAACGTCTATGCCGCACTCGGCTGCGGCGTCTCGATTTTCGATTCGAGCAGCGGCGGCCTCGGCGGCTGCCCCTTCGCACCGGGAGCGACGGGAAATCTCGGCACGGAGGATCTTCTCTACTTGCTTCACTCGATGGGCATCGAGACGGGCGTCGATATCGAGCGCGTGCGAGCGGCCTCCCGGTTCATCGCCCGCGAACTCGGCCACGCGCTCACCAGCAAAGCGTTCGCCGCCATGGAGGCTCACGATGCCCTCGCAGCAGGCTAACGAATCTGCAACACCCGTGAGGTTTCGCGTCGGCGTTCTCTACGACGGCACGCTCGCCAAAGCGCGTCGAAACGTCGACGTGACGATCGCCGATGGACGCGTTCGCTCCATCGAAGAAGCTGCCGAGGGGAGCGAGCACCTCCGCCGCGTTCCCTGCATGACGCCCGGCCTCACCAACGCGCACGTTCACCTGGAAGCCAGCGGTGAAGCGGCATCGCAGGATGCGTGGTCGCGCAGCACGCCCAACGAGCGCGTCATCGCCGCCGTTGCGAATGCGCGAAAATCCTTGTACGCCGGGGTCACGAGCGTCCGCGATGTCGGTTGCTCGGGCGGGAGCGCGATGAGCGTCGCCACGGCCGTTGCAGCCGGAAAGATTGAAGGACCGCGTATTGCCGCGGCGGGCGCCGTTCTCTGCATGACCGGCGGACATGGTTGGTTTCTCGGACGCCAGGTCGATTCTCCCTGGGAAGCGCGTAAGGCGGTGCGCGAACAGCTGCTCGCCGGGGCGACGTGCATAAAGTTTATCGCCACCGGCGGCGTGCTGACCAAAGGTGCGGTTCCCGGCAACGCGCAGTTGACGCCGGAGGAACTCACTGCAGGGATCGATGAGGCGCACCGACACGGTATGCGCACCGCCGCGCACGCGATCGGCACGCTCGGCATCAAGAACGCGCTACGCGCCGGAATCGACTCGATCGAACACGGGCACATGCTCGACGATGAAGCGATCGAGCTCTTCAAAACGACTGGTGCGTACCTCGTGCCGACGCTCACCGCGCCGACCTGCATTCTCGAACATGCCGACGACGGGAAGCAGCCCGAGTGGGCCTTGCAAAAAGCGCGCACGATCGCCGCGGAGATGCAAACGAATATCGCGCGCGCCTACCGCGCCGGGGTCAAAATCGCAGGCGGCTCCGATGCCGGCACACCCTATAATTTTCACGAGCGCTACGCCTATGAAATCGAATTGATGCACCGCTTGCTGGGGATGAGCCCGCAGGAAGCGCTTCATGCCGCAACCGCGGTTGCGAGCGAACTCGTCGGAGTCACGAAGGGAACGTTGGCGCCGGGCGAGCCGGCCGATCTTCTTCTTTTGGAAGGCGATATCGCCGAAAATCTCGCGACGCTCTACCGGCCCCTTGCCGTGATGAAGGATGGCGCGCTGGTCTTCGACCGTGACCGATAGCGCCGAGGATCTGCGGGGGCTGCGCCTGGCGGTCCTCGCTCCGATTTCATGGCCGGTGCCGCCCCCGGGGTATGGCCCCTGGGAGCAAATTTCGTATAACATCGCGGAGGGGATGCGCGCGCGCGGGCTCGACGTTACGCTCTACGCAGCGGGCAACTCGCACTTCGAGGGGCGTTTGCGCAGCGTGGTTCCCGTCGCGCTCAACGAAGACCGCGCGCTCGATGGCAACGTTTTCGAAGGCATCCATATCGGCACGCTCTTCGAAGAGGCCGAGCGCTTCGACCTGATCCACAATAATTTCGACTGGAAGCCGATGACCTACGCGTTGGCGCGAACGAGCCCACCGCTGTTGACGACGATCCACGGCTTCTCGCAGCCGCAGATCCTCGCCGCGTATTATGCCTGCGCGCATCGAAGTTTTTTTACCTCGATCAGCGACGCCGACCGCGACCCGGGGCTCCGCTATCTCGGCACCACGTACAACGGTATCGACGCGTCGCAGTTCACGTTTCGCGATTCTCCGGGCGACTATCTTCTCTTTATCGGACGCTTCCATCCCGAAAAGGGAACGCATCTCGCAATCGAGATCGCGAAGCGCGCCGGCATGCGCATTAAACTCGCCGGCATACCACACGACGAGCGTTATTTCGAGGAACTGGTGTCGCCGCATATCGACGGCGACGCGGTTGAGTTTCTCGGAGAAGTGCGCGGTGCACGCCGCGACGAAGTGCTCGGAGGCGCGTTGGCGTTGGTGCATATGACGACGCGCCCGGAGCGTTTCGGGCTCACGTTGGTCGAAGCGATGGCCTGCGGGACGCCGGTCCTCGGCGCACGCATGGGGTCGATCCCCGAGATCGTGCGTGACGGCGTGACGGGAATACTCTGCGACGACCTCGTTGGCGCCGTCGCCGCGGTTCCAAACCTCCATCGTATCGACCGCGCACTTTGCCGCAAGCACGTTGAAACGACTTTTAGCGTCGAACGCATGGTCGACCGATATCTCGACGCTTATCGCATCGCGCTGCGCGAGCGGCTTCCCGGAATGCCGAACGCGCTCGAAGCCTCCGCGCGAAAGCACGACTGGTGGGATCGCCCGATGGCGTTTACTGATATTCCCACGCGGCCGTTCTCGCTGCGCTTCGACGAGTAGCCGCGCACTGTCATGCCAAGTAGCCGATACGCTGTCATCCCGAGTAGCTGCGCGCTTTGTCATCCCGAGTAGCCCTCGAAGAGGGCGTATCGAGGGAGCACACCCAACTGCTAACGCGCCTCGATACGGGCGCTAATGCGCCCTACTTGGCGTGACAAACCACCTACTCGGCGTGACAATGAGTGTCATCCCGAGTAGCCCTCGAAGAGGGCGTATCGAGGGAGCACACCCAACTGCTAACGCGCCTCGATACGCCGCTTCGCGGCTACTCGGCGTGACAAACCACCTACTCGGCGTGACAAACCACCTACTCGGCGTGACAAACCACCTACTCGGCGTGACAAACCACCTACTCGGCGTGACAAACCACCTACGCGGCGTGACAAACCACCTACTCGGCGTAAGGATGCCCTACGGCAGCCAGCGAAGGCGGCCGTGCGCACCGCGCGCACGTTTGATCGCCGCTTCGTCGACCGGCCCATCGACGATCGCGGTCACGTGTCCCATTTTTCGGCGAGCGACGGCGTGACGTTTGCCGTACATATGCAACACGATACTCGGATCGGCGAGCATTTCGTCGACGCCGCCGAGCGTATCGCCTTTCCCGGCGCCGAGAATATTGATCATGACCGCATTTGCGAATAGGCGCGGCGGCGAGAGCGGTAAGGCGCAGATCGCGCGCACGTGTTGCTCGTACTGCGAACACGGCGTCACGTCGATGGTGTAGTGTCCGCTGTTATGCGGGCGCGGCGCGATTTCGTTCACGAGCAGATCGTTCCGCTCGTTCAGAAAGAATTCAACGCAATAGGTGCCGACGATCCCGAGCTTCCTTCCGATGATCGTCGCCATCTCGGCGGCCCGCGCCGCAATGTCGGCTTTGATGCGTGCCGGAGCGATCGTCATGGACAGGATTCCGTGGTCGTGAACGTTCTCGGCAACGGGATAGGTCACCACCTGATCGCCCGCGTTTCGCGTAGCGACAACCGAGAGCTCTTTGGTGAAATAAATCATCCGCTCGAAGATGAGCGTCGCGCCTTTTCCGGCGGCAAAAGCCGCTTGTGCGGCATCGAGCGTATCGACGCGCCATTGGCCTTTGCCGTCGTATCCGCCGCGAACCGTCTTCATGATCGCCGGAAAGCCCACCATCATCGCCGCCTCGGAGAGATCGCCGATACGGTCGATCCGTGCGAAATCGGCGGTCGGAATGCCGCACTCGCGAACGAATGTTTTTTCCAACAGACGGTCCTGCGTTATGCGTAACACCGCACTGCCGGGCGTTACATGAAAGCCGGCGCTCTCTAAAAATTCAATCGACGCAATTGAAATATTTTCGAATTCAAACGTGACGACGTCGCTCTTCTTTCCCAACTCTTCGATCGCCGCGAGATCGTCGTACGAAGCGACGATCTGCTCGTCGGCGACCTGTCCGCACGGCGAATGCTCTTGCGGGTCGAGCACCGTGACGTGGTACCCCATGCGTTTGGCATCGAGTGCAAACATGCGGCCGAGTTGGCCGCCACCGATCACCCCCAGGCGATGCATCATTAGGGCGTACTCGCGGCTGCTTCGTCGTGCATGCGCGCAACGTAGGCCGCCAGAGCCTCGGCGACGCCGACATCGTGGAGCGCGATCGTGCGCGCTGCAAAGAGCGCGGCGTTCACTGCTCCGCCGATCGCCATCGTGGCGACCGGAACGCCGGGCGGCATCTGTGCGATCGAGAGCAGCGAGTCGATGCCGCGCAAGGCCTTCGATTGCACCGGCACCCCGATCACCGGGAGCGTCGTTTTTGCAGCGATCATCCCGGGAAGGTGAGCGGCCCCACCCGCGCCGGCGATGATGGCGCGAAGCCCACGCCCGGCCGCCGCGGCGGCATACGCATACATTTCATCGGGCATACGATGGGCGGAGAGTACCTGCATCTCGCAGGGGATCTGCAGTGCGACGAGCGTATCGTGTGCGGGAAGCATCGTCTCCCAGTCGGATCGACTCCCCATCACGATACCGACGAGCGGCGGCGGGCTATCCATATACTGCGGGCGTTTCGCGCCGACGGGGTGTGCGACCTCGCAGCGGCGCGCGGTAAACAGGAGGAGAGAGCGATGGAAAGATTTCGACTCGGCGTGAATTACTGGCCCGCCCGCAGCGCGATGTATGCGTGGGAGCGCTTCGACGGTATGGAGTGGCGCGCCGATATGAAGCGCATCGCCGCTCTGGGGCTGCAGATCGTTCGCTTTTTCCTCCGCTGGGAGAGCTTCCAACCCGAGGCCGATCGCATGAACGTCGCCGCACTCGACCGCTTCGATGAAGTGATGGCGGCGATCGACGATGCGGGGCTGCTGGCGATGCCGACGCTCTTCTGCGGGCACATGAGCGGGGTGAATTGGTTGCCTCCCTGGAGCCTCGACCCGACGACTCCGCACGGCCGATTTCGCACGATGACGCTCGCCGGTGAATCGCCGCTCGGTATCGGAGACTTTTACACCGATCCCCGTTTGCTCGAAGCGCAAACGCTCTTCGCACGCACCATCGCCGCGCGCGCGCGCGAGCATCGTTCGCTCTGGTGCTGGGACCTCGGCAACGAATTTTCCAACCTGCGCGAGCCGCGGACGCCGGAGGACGCGGCGCGCTGGAGCGCCTCGCTCTCGGCGGTGCTCTCCGAACACTCCGGCGTCGCCGTTACCGGCGGCATTCACGGCGAAGATTTCGAGCGCGACCGCCATATCCGCCCATCGAGCATCGCCGCGCCTTGGCGCTTTGCAACGATGCATGGTTATTCGGTCTATAGCGCATTCGCACGCGATCGCCTCGATGCCGAGGTGGTTCCCTATCTCTGCGAACTCGCACGCTCGTTTACAGAGAAGCCGGTGCTCTTCTCGGAGTTTGGGAACCCCGCGTGCGCGTCCAACGAAACGGATCCCGCCGCCGCCAAACCTTTTCCTTGCCTAACGGAGCGAGAGATGGCCGAATACTGCATCGCGGTCGTCGATCGGCTGCAGAGCCGCGGGGCGCTTGGAGCGATGTGGTGGTGTTGGAGCGATTATGACGAAGCGCTCGCCGCACTGCCACCCTTCGATCTCGCACCGCACGAATTTCGATTCGGCATGGTTCGTGCGGACGGAAGCCTCAAACCGATCGCACACGCGCTCGCAACGCTCGCCGCGCGCGAGATGGAAGTCGTTCCCCAAACGCGTTCGCCCTTCGTCGACGAAACCGCCTATTACGCCGCTATGCCCGATGCTATCGCTACGAACTACACCCGGTATCTCGCCGATGTCCGCTGAACGGCACGGCATCATCGTCACCGGCGCGAGCAGCGGCATCGGCCGGGCAATCGCGTTGCTCGCCGCGCAGCGCGGCTACGCCGTGCTCGCCGTCGCTCGCCGTGCCGACCGGCTCGCCGCCCTTGCAGCAGAGGTCGGCGATCGAACGCCGTTTGCGACGCTCGTCTGCGACGTCACGGCCGCCGATGCACCCGCGCGCATCGCCGCCGCCGCACACGCCTCGCTTCCGCGCGTCGATGTTCTCCTGCATAACGCCGGTGCCGCGCGCGCGGGCACGCTGCTCGAGCAGAGCGATGCGGCACTCGATGACCAGTGGCATCTTCATCTCGCAGGCCCGTTACGCATCACGCGCGCGCTTCACGACGACCTGCGCACAACGCGCGGCACCATCGCAATGATGGGCTCGGGGCTCGCGGTGGTGCCGCTGCCGGGCTTTGGCGCGTATTGCGCGGCGAAAGCGGCGGTACGTGCGGCGTGCACCCAGTTACGCCGTGAATTGCGCTCCGAGGGGATCGCCGTTTGCTACTGCGACCCGGGAGTCGTTGCGACCGAGTTTTCCGAGGTTTCGGGAACCGCAGCTCCCGGTGCAATGCGCCGCGCCGATCCTCGCCTGGTTGCTCGACGCATCCTCGACGGTATCGAACAACGTCGCCCTCGTATCGACGCCAATTATTTGCAACCCATCTTCCTCGCCATCGCGCGCGCATTTCCGTCCCTCGCCGATGCGGCGATCGCGCGCATCGTTTCGCGCGCGCGTGCTGCAGCACCCGACGCCGAACACCCGCCCGCGGTTCCGCCACCGGAGCCTCTACCGAAAAACACCTCGCCGCGCACCGTTCATGCTGCGCTCGCTCCACTCGCACGACGCATGGAGCGAGCCAAGCTGCCCATCGCATTCCTTACTTCGTTACTCGACCCGGGCAGCGAGATCGATACGAACGAGGCGGCGATGCGCTGGGCGGGAATGCCGAATAAAAACGAGCGTGCGTTGCTCGGGGAGATTTTCGACGCTCTCGTGGAAGCGGGCTATCTGGAGCGGGTCGCTCCGCAGCGTCTGCGCGTACTACGCGGGCCGGAAGCGCTTGAACGCAACGGCTATGAAAAACAAGAGGGTGGCGACTAAGACGATGGTGGCACCGCTCGAGCTTCCCAGAAAGTACGAGGCGTAGAGGCCGCCGACGGTGCTCGTCACGCCGAAAGCGGCCGAAAGGAGGAGCATCGGCGTGAAGCGCTTCGCGAGTTGATAGGCTGCAGCTGCCGGCGTCACCAAAAGCGCTGCAACGAGCACGATGCCGACCGACTGGAGCGCGACTACGATCGTTAGCGCGAGTGCGACGAGTAATCCGTAGTCGAGCCATTTCACCGGAAGGCCGGCGGCCTCGGCGACGACCGGATCGAACGAAGCAAAGAGCATATCGCGGTATGCGAGCATCGCTGCGATAAAGACGGCGCCTCCCACGACGACGATAAAAACGAGGTCTCCGCGCGTGACCGATAAGATATCGCCGAATAGAAAACTTTGTAGGTCGAGCGTGTAGCGCGTCTGCCGACTCATTAAAAAAATGCCCAACGCAAAGGCTGCCGTAAAGAGTACGCCGATCGAAGTATCGAGCGAGACTCTTCCTTTGCGGTGGACGAAGCCGATGCCCAGCGCCGTGAGCACGGCCACGACTGCCGCCCCAAGTTGGTAATCGATGTTTTGCAAATAGGCGATGACGATGCCCGCAAAGGACGCGTGCGCGAGCCCATCGCCGATAAAAGAAAGTTTTCGCAATACGACGTACGTGCCCATCATCGAACAGAGCGCTCCGACGATGAGCGCTGCGACGAGGGCTCGTTGCATGAACGAATACGCGAACGGGGCGAGCAACGCGTGCATCATACCCGCACCTCCGGGTGCGCTTCATGCCCTTCGTGCGGATCGTGATCGACACGCAAGTGGCCGTGGGTATGCGTATGCTCGCGTATCGCCGAATAGGCACCCGATGCGGCAACCTCACCGGGAGTACCGAGCGCGAGCGTGCGACGATCGAGCACCATCAGGCGGTCGAACCAGTCGTCGACGCGCTCGAGATCGTGCGTGGTCATCAGCACGGGGGTCCCACGCGCGACCACGGCGCGCACGACGATACGAAGCGCTTCTTCGGTGGCGGCGTCGACGCCGGTGGTCGGCTCGTCCAGGAGCAACAAGCGCGGCTGCTGCGCCAACGCGCGCGCGATAAAGGCGCGCTGCTGTTGCCCGCCGGAGAGTTCGGCGATATGCCGCCCCGCCATCGGCGTCATGCCCACCGCCTCGATCGCTTCTTCCACGAGCGCGCGATCGACGGGCCCGAAGCGCCCCCACCAGGGGAGGTGCGAAAATCGTCCCATCGCCACAACGTCGCGCACCGTCGCGGGGAAGCCCCAGTCGACTGCTTCCACCTGCGGAACGTACGCAATCGTACCGCGCGGTAAACGGAGCGGCTCGGTGCCGAAGACGCAGATCGTGCCGCGTTGGGGCCGGAGCAGCCCCGCAATCGTTTTCAACAGGGTCGATTTTCCCGATCCATTCGGGCCGACGATGCCGAGCGCTTCCCCGTTTCCCACGCACAGATCGATGCCGTCGAGCGCACAGAATGCGTCGTAACAGACTCGCACTTTGTGAAGCTCGACGGCGCAGCTCACTTTAGCGCACGCACCAATTGCTCGGTGTTATAACGCATCATGGAAATGTAATTGCTCACGACGGCACGATGTCCGATGGAATCGTCGTAGAGATCGGTAACGACTTTAATATTTGCGCTCCCCGCAAAGGCATGTGCGAGCTTTGCGCTATATTCCGGCTCCGCAAAGACCGCGCGCACGTGCAGTTTGCGGGCGAGCCGGACAAGTTGCGCGAGGCGGCGAGGATTGGGTTCTTGCCCCGGGGCCGGAACGAGCGACCCGACGATATGGATACCAAAACGCTTTGCGAAGTACGGCCACGCATCGTGGAAGACGATCAGTTGTCGCTGCGCGGGTGGTATCGCGGCAATCTTCGTTCGAATCCACGCCGTGAGCGCATCGAGTTTCGCATCGTAGGCCTTGGCGTTTTTCTTGAATGCAGCCGCGTGCGAAGGATCGATGCGAACTAAGGCGGCGAGGATTTTCGCGACGTAGGTCTTCGCGAGCACCGGGTCCATCCAGAGGTGCGGGTTACCGCCGACCACCGGCGTGCCGTCGGTAATGACGAGCACTCGCGAGCGTGGAACGTCGGCTCCCCGGACCATACGGTCGACCCAAGCATCGATTCCCGTACCGTTCTCTACGACGAGTTGCGCACCGTTCAACACGGAGATACTTTGCGGCGTCGGTTGAAATGTTTCCGGCGACGCACCGACCGGCACGATGTTGGTCGATCGCACGTACTTGCCGCCGACGCCATCGACGAAGGAGTTCAGCGTCGAGAAGGTCGTAACGACGTCGATCGTCGAGGAGTGCGGCGCGCCCGACGGAGCGGGCGTTTTCCCACCGCTACAGGCGGCGAGGGCGACGAGCGCGACGAGCGCGAGCGTGCGGGTAATTAAGCGCATGAGCGACACTTTCCATGAAATTCGAGTGAATGATCGTCGAGTTGGAAACCATGAAGCGAACGCAACCGATCGACGAAGCTATCGAGCGCGCCGCAGGCAACATCTTCGACGCGACCGCAGGAACTGCAGATGGCGTGATGGTGATGCCCGCTATCGCAGAACATGAAGGTCGCCTCGCCGCGATCGTTGAGGCGGAGCGCCGCCTCGCCCTTCGCGGCGAGCCGCTCCAAGGTGCGATAGACCGTCGCACGAGAGACCGGCGTGCCGGCCTCATCGAGTCGCGTGCAGAGCTCGCTCGCCGAGAAAAAGCGGGGCTCGGCGCGAAGGATGCGCGCGACCGCCTCCCGGGGGCGGGTCTCGTATTCGGTTTCCACGGCGAAGGCGTTTTGAGACCGAGTCTCAAATCCCTTCTGGCCACCAGGGCGATGCTTCTGCGACGTTCCAAAGCCACGGCGCCCTGCATGCGCCAAAATGCTTTGACAGGGCCAATCGCCCCTGCGTAGAATCGAGCCCGGCGCCCTTGGGGATGTAGCTCAGCTGGTAGAGCACTTGCTTCGCATGTAAGGGGTCAGGAGTTCGAGTCTCCTCATCTCCACCACGTTTATGCCCGCGTCGTTATTGGCGACGCGGGCTTTTCACGTGCGTTGCCGAGATCGCCAAACATTTCGCCTCAGCTTCAGAACGATTGGGTCCCTCACTCATCCCCTGCGCTCGAGTTATCCGTCGTGATTGGTCGCGAAAACTCGCATCAAACGTTCCTTATCAGCGAAAAGGCTCTCAGCGTAGCCGTACATGCATGCTGCAACCACCCGCGCGATGCCCCCTCCGTTGTCATGGTTTCACCATGGTTTCTCGCGCCCTTTCCAGAGCGCGCCGGCAGCCAACGGACACCGCCTCGCGTTCCGGGTGCTCCGAATCCAAAATCACCTCGCGCAGAAGCTCAACGACTCGTTCATGCCAAAACCGGCGATTTGCCTGATCGTAGAGCCCTCTGTCCCAAAGTTCCGGCTTGCGTCCTGACCAGTTCAGTCCATTTACATTCAGCAGGTACGAAACGATCGGTTGCGTCAGGCCCAAGCGTGCGGCAATGTCGGACGCCTTTAACGGATACACAATGATGGCGCTCGCCTTGAAGGTCGAAAGCGAGGGAAGATCATCGTCTTTGGCGGCCGTGAGCGAGGCCACCGCGACCTCGCGATCACCCGAAACGAACGCTTCCATGGAATCAGCGAGTCGATTGAAGCCCCTCTCAACGCGGCCTGCGATGTTGCGCATCTCAGTGATAACCGCGCTATCGTGTTTCTGGAGCGCGGACTCGACGGCCGCTTCAATTACTCGCCTCGTCTTATCGTCTTCGTGCCGCGGAGCACCACCGCGTTCAGTTAGTGGTAGGACTTTGCCGGCCTGATATGCAGTCATGCGACGATGCTCTCCTTGATACGCTCGATACGCTGAGTCTTGTGGGCCCTCATTGCGCGCGAGACACTCTTGACGATCCGATTGACGGTTTCGGCATCGAGATTTAGGCTTTGGTCGAGCGCGGCAAAGATGGTCTGTTCGATGGACGACTTTTTCTTCAGGCGCTCGCCTTCAAGTCGGCGCTCCACGAGCGCAGAAATCGCCGATTCGCGGATACGAACGAGGAGGCGGAGGTTGTCGGGATCGAGGGCGATGAGGCGCAAGACATCGTCGGCCGCCTTGCTTTGCACGGCCGTACCGTTCTCCCAACGCACGACCGTCTTCGGCCCGGTCCCAATCGCTTGCTCGAGCTCCGCTTGCGAAAGGCGCAGTGCTTGACGCAGACCACGCACATCGTCCGACGTCAATAGGCCCTCGGCGCGGCGACGCGCGTCGATCAGTTTTCGATCGGCTATGCGACTTTGCGCCCCCGTGTAATACGTTTCACCGCAACGACCGCACTCCGTCCCACGATCCTCCGGGACCACAATATCGTGGCCGTTCATGGTGACGCGGCGCTCGCGCACGATTTCGCGGACATCTGGAGATCCGCAAAGGGGACAGTCTACTGGCATCCTTCACTTCTCCTTAAACGACGTAACGACAATGCAGCGATCTCGCGGCGGTTTCCATTGCGTGCCAATCGTGAACTTAATATAGATGAGGTGGCCGCGATAGAAAACGTGGTAGACGTCAAACCAGGTGCCGGGACGGTCGTCGCTGGCGATGGACTTGTAAAAACGCACGTCGACGCTCCGAAGATCGCCGAGAACTTCACGGATATCCTCGTTGGTGAGGTCGAGGGCGGCGGCGCCGTCCGACGCGGCGAAGGTAATCGATAACGTCGTGTCGTCGGCGGCAAGTCGAGCAACTTCATCCGGATCAAACGTCGGCACATTTCACCTCATGGTAGCAAATTGCTACTTAAACCGCAAGCCGAGCGGCTTGCCTTCTGCTTCCATATAATATAGCATTAGAGCAAATGAAACGTCAAAACACTATATTCCCATCCCTCGTAGGCCGAATACGCGTGGAGCAAGGGCTTACCCAACAACAGTTGGCCAAGCTCCTGGGCGTCTCGTTCGCGACGGTGAACCGCTGGGAGCTGGGGAAGGCGCATCCGCGACCGGCAGTGATGCGGCGCATTGAGGCGTTGGGCGCGAAGGGGGGAGCTGGGAGCCCAGACGTTCCGCCCGAGGATAGCATTGCGGCGAGGAGATCGCCCGCTCGGCGCGGCCGACGCGCTAAAGGCAATACTAACGGTGCCGCCCCAACTACCAAACCCATGGAGCAAATGCTCTGGGACGCCGCCTGCTCGATCCGCGGTGAAAAGGACGCGCCGAAGTTCAAGGATTTTTTGCTGCCTCTTCTCTTCCTGAAGCGGCTCTCCGACGTCTACGACGACGAAATTGCGCGCCTGACCGGCACCTTCGGCACCCCCGCGAAAGCGTTGCAAATGGCGGAGCTCGATCACTCGCTCGTCCGTTTTTACGTGCCGCCGGTCGCGCGATGGAGCGTCATCAGCGGACGCGAGAGCACGGAGTGGCCGGAGAGTGAAAAACCGCGCGACATCGGTGAGCATCTGACCAAGGCCGTCCGCGCGGTCGCCAAACAGAACCCCGCGTTGACCGGCGTGATCGACGTCGAGGATTTCGCTGCCGAACGCAACGGCGAGCGCGACATAAACCCGGCAAAGTTGCGCGCGGTCGTCGAGACGTTCTCCGACCCGCGATATCGGCTCGGGCTCAACGACGTCGCTCCGGATTTCCTCGGGAACTGTTACGAATATTTGCTACGAAAATTCGCCGAGGGATCCGGCCAGAGCGCCGGTGAGTTCTTCACCCCTACGAACGTCGGCTTCCTCATGGCGCACATCATGCAGCCGCAGCCGGGGGAAGAATGCCACGATTACGCCTGTGGTTCGGCAGGCTTGCTCATCAAGCTCCATCTCGTAGCGCGCGAGCTGCATGATAGCAATGTGCCGCTGAAGCTCTACGGGCAGGAACTCCAGGCCGAGAGTTTCGCAGTTGCTAAAATGAACGGAATCATCCACGATCTCGACATCGAAATGATGCGCGGAGACTCCATGATCAATCCGAAGTTTCGCGGCCCGGATGGATCGTTGCGGAAATTCGACATCGTCGTTGCGAATCCAATGTGGAATCAGCCGTTCGCGAAGGATATTTACGAGAACGATCCGTTTAATCGATTCGCGGAATCCGGCGGTATCACAGGCGGCAAAGGTGATTGGGCATGGTTGCAGCACACGCTCGCGTGCCTGAGCGATCGAGGACGCGCCGCCGTCGTGCTCGACACCGGTGCCGTCACGCGCGGCTCCGGCTCAAAGAATGAGGACCGCGAGCGCAATATTCGCAAGTGGTTCGTCGACAACGATCTCATCGAAGGCGTGATTTTACTGCCGGACAACCTATTCTACAATACAACTGCTGCGGGGATCATCGTTGTTCTCAACAAGCAGAAGGCTCCCGATCGCAAGGGTAAAGTCATCTTCGTCAATGCGAGCCAGCGGTTCGAGAAGGGGAGGCCAAAGAACTACCTCCCGGACGATGTCGCGGCCCCGCTCGCTATGGCGTTCCGGAGCGGCGCGCCAACCGCGGGTGAAGTGGCGGTCGTCTCGTCCGAGGGGTTGAAATCTGCCGACTACAATCTGGGCCCGAGTCGATGGGTGGGCCGCGCTGCAGCCTTCGCCCACCGGTCGGTGAAAGATCTAATGGCCGAGATAGCGCAACTCGGCGAAGAAGCACGAGAATTGGACGCGCAGCTCCTGCAAACGTTAGCGCCATTATGATCAATGTAATGTGGCCGACTTGCGCCCTTGGAGAGTTGTTTGAGATTAGTGCGGGCAAGACGATGTCAGCCGCCGCCCGTAACGGCGAATGCAAAACCCCCTTTCTTCGCACGGCAAATGTTCTTTGGGATGAGATTGATTTGCGAGTCGTTGATGAGATGGCCATTGAATCACGTGAGCTAGAAGCTAAGTCCCTAAAGCGTGGAGATTTGTTGGTGTGCGAAGGAGGCGCGGTCGGGCGAGCAGCGGTCTGGAACGGTGAGATCACCCCGATATCGTTTCAGAATCACTTGCATCGATTGCGTCCTACCACTCCCGACGTTGAACCTCGGTTTTATGTGTACTTCCTTCAAGCGGCGTTCACACAACTCGCGCTTTTTGAAGGAGCGGCAAATAACACTACCATTCCGAATCTCTCCCGGAGCCGACTCTCTACACTTCGCGTTCCGCACCCATGCCTGCAAGAACAACGAGCGATTACGGCTATACTCGTGCGTATTCGTGAAGCGGTGAGCCTGAACAACCGGGCGTTAGGCGCGACGGAGACATTAAAGGCCACAACTTTATACGAACTTTTTACACGCGGGCTGCGGGGCGAGACGCAAAAGGAAACCGAAATCGGGCCGATCCCGGCGAGTTGGACAACTTCAACGCTTGGCGACCTTTGCTCGATTCGGAGTGGCGGCACGCCGCCGAAGACGAAGCCCGATCTATGGGATGGGCCAGTACCGTGGGTCTCGGCCAAAGACCTGAAGACGAATAGGCTTGCCGACGTGTCGGACCATATCTCGCAAGACGCGGCCAAAGCATACAGCAAAACCGCCTCAGCCGGTTCAGTGCTCGTGCTCGTTCGCGGTATGGGTCTTGCCAATGGTTTTGCGTTAAGTTTGATAGAGAGACCTATGGCCTTTAATCAGGATCTCAAGTCCCTGACGCCACGCGACGCCATGAGCGGAAGTTTCCTCATGCACGTCCTCACGTACGCCAGCGAACGGATGCTGCGAAACGTTACGAATGCGGCTCACGGCACAAAGCGCCTGACGCACGACGACCTCGACCGCTTCCTGATCCCGGTACCGAGCGCGCGCGAGCAGCAAGAGATCGTAACGATTCTCGACGCAGTCGATCGAAAGATCGATTTGCACAAACGGAAAAAGGTGGTACTCGAACAGCTCTTCAAGGCGCTGCTCAATGGGTTGATGACTGGCGAAATCACTGTTTCCAGCCTCGACCTGAGTGCGTTGGAGAAGCTCGCACCCGCCGCCGCGACGCCGACGATGGGAGTGACGGCATGAGCGACCTTTCGATCGGCGAGGCGAGAACCGTGCAGTTCCCGATGGTGCAGCATGCAGCCGAGATCGGCTGGACACCGCTAACCCCTGAAGAAGCGATGGCGCGGCGCGGCGGCGAGGACGCCATGTTTTTCCGGGAGGACCTTCGTGCAAAGTTGCGCCAGTTCAACAGTTGGCTGAACGAGGACGCAGCTCGCCAAATCATCGAAAAACTCGAAGCACTGCGGCCGAGCATCGAAGGGAATCGAGAGATGCTCCAATGGCTACGCGGCGAGCGCAGCTGGTACGACGAAGCCGAGAAGAGACACCGTCGCGTGAAGCTCATCGATTTCGATTGCACGGATGCGAACCTGTTCCACGTTACCTGGGAATGGAAGCTAAAGCCGCCAGCGCGAAAGGGCAATCGCGCGGATGCCATGTTCCTCGTCAACGGCATCCCAGTCTGCATTGTGGAGCACAAGAACCCTAAGGACCGCGATGCCATCGAAAAAGCGACCCTGCAGCTCCGTCGGTACGAGATCGAAACGCCGGAGCTCATCGCGGCAACGCAGCTCTTCAATGCCACCCACCTCGTCGATTATTGGTATGGCGTTACATGGAACGCGACACGGCGTTATATGGCGCGCTGGAAAGAAGCTCCCGACGAGGCCTACCGCTTCGCGGTGCAGTCGTTTTTCGACCGCCCGGAGTTCCTTCGGATGCTAAAAGAATGGATCGTCTTTTGGGAAGAAGACAACGAACTTCGCAAGTCGGCCCTCCGCCAGCACCAGCGGCGCGCGATCGGTCATGTAATCGAACGCTGTGCAGACCCCAATAAGAAGCGCGGGCTGATTTGGCATACACAGGGTTCCGGCAAGACGTTTACGCTGCTTACTGCGGCGCGATTGCTGCTCGAAGACAAGGAACGGTTTAGCAACGCCACGGTCATCGTCGTGGTCGACCGCTTGGAGCTGGAGGGCCAGCTTAAAGGGTGGGTTGAAAGGCTTCTTGGTGAGGTACAGCAACTCGATATTCCGGTCGAGCATGCATTCACGAAAGCGCACCTTCAACGGCTGCTCGATCGAGATTTCCGCGGATTGATCGTGTCGATGATCCATAAGTTCGAAGATATACGGGCCAACTCGTCGGAACGCTCGAACGTATACGTCTTCATCGACGAGGCTCACCGATCGGTAGCGCGAGAGCTTGGCACCTATCTCATGGCCGCGCTGCCGAATGCGACGATCGTTGGTTTCACGGGAACACCCGTCGACGGGACGGCGCACGGTCGCGGCACATTCAAAATTTTCGGCGTCGATGACGCTGAGGGCTACCTCGACAAGTACTCGATTGCGGACTCTATTACCGACGAGACGACGGTGCCGTTGCACCACATGCTGGCGCCAAGCCGGATGACCGTACCCTCGGAGCGACTTGAAAAGGAATTCTTCTCGCTCGCAGCCTCGGAGGGCGTCACCGATGTCGAGGAGCTGAACAAGGTTCTCGAAGAAGCCGTTGCGCTGCGAACCTTCCTCAAGGCCGACGAGCGTGTGGAGAACGTCGCGAAATTTGTCGCCGACCATTTCCGACAAAATATCGATCCGCTTGGGTATAAGGCGTTTCTCGTGGCGGTCGATCGCGAGGCGTGTGCGAAGTATAAAGAAGCGTTGGACAAGCTGCTGCCCCCCGAGTGGGTCGTGCCGATCTACTCAAAGCTGCCGGCGGATATCGTGGAGCGGCCCAAAGTTGCGCGTTACCAGCTCACCGAAGAACAAGAAGAAAGCGCCCGCAAGCTCTTCAAAAAACCCGATCAACTTCCGAAGATCCTGATCGTTACCGACAAGTTGTTGACGGGCTTTGATGCTCCAATCCTCTACTGTATGTACCTTGACAAACCGATGCGTAACCACGTGCTGCTTCAAGCGATCGCGCGTGTGAATCGCCCGTATGACGACGAGTCGGGTCGACGCAAACAGGTGGGTCTCGTCGTCGATTTTGTCGGCGTGTTGCGCGAACTAAAAAAGGCTCTGCAGTTCGACTCTTCCGATGTTAGCGGCGTCATCGAGGGACTCGACGTGCTTATGGCCGACTTCCTCAAGAACATCGTCCTTGCCAGGCAGGCATATCTGGAAACCGATGAAGCAGGCTCCGAAGACGAGCGCCTGGAGCGGATCGTCTATGCACGATTCCGCGGTCGCGAAGAACGCGAGAAATTCTTCGATCTCTTCAGGAAGATTGAAGATCTCTACGAGATTCTCTCGCCGTCCGCAGAGCTGCGCGACCACATCGCAGCGTTTAAGCGGCTCGCAAGACTGTACGCCGCGGTTCGCAATGCCTACTCGACGCAACTCGGTCCGACGAATGATCTCGCCTATAAAACGCGCAAGCTCATCGAAGAAGGCGCTGGACACCTGGGACTTGAGCAGTTCAGCAAGAGCGTGACCTTCGATGCGAAGACGCTGGAGGATCTCCGGCGCGACGGCGGCCCTGACGAAGGGAACGTCGTCAACCTCGTTCGCGGGCTCGTGAAGGAAGCTGAAGAGCATCCGGAACAAGCCGCCGTTCTACAATCGCTAAAAGAGCGCGCGGAGCGAGTGCTCAAAGGCATGATGGAGGGCTTGACGAGCGCTCAGGCGGCGATGACCGAGTTGGAACGCATCGCACGGGAAAAGGAAGAGGCGGAATGCGCAGCACGCGAGTACGGTTTGTCGCCTCAGGCGTTCGGAGTGTTTTTTACTTTCAGGGGCGACCCCGCGCTGACTGAGGCCTCTATCGATCCCCTACAGCTTGCTCGCGAGGCACAACTGCTATTGGAACGCTACCCTAATGCGGCGGTAAACGCCGAGGAGCAGCGACTGCTACGAACCGGGCTCTACCAACCGCTGCTTAAGCTTTCGCCGGGCGATCTAAAGCGCGTCGTCGAACGGGCTATAGCGGTCCTCTTTCCGGGATAGCTTGTAGATGATGGCTTGGTCTTGTCATTTGCTCGATTCCTCGCAGATAGACTATGCGATGGAAATCGAGGAAGAAGCTTTATTGCGCCTGCGCGAACGAGTCAGTCATTGGGCAACGCGCCTCGCCCTTCAGCCGCGGGCCGTTCGGCTGCAACCCATGACGCGCAAGTGGGGATCTTGCTCGACTGCCGGAATCGTCACGTTCGCTGCCGATCTATCAGCGCGGTCGGAACGATTTCAGGATGCTGTAATCGTACACGAGCTGTTGCACCTTCGGGTGCGCAACCACGGCAAGCTGTTTCGAGCGCTTATGAGCGCGCACGTCCCACATTGGCGCGATTCGGGTCCGGAGAGGCTGCCTTGACGGGTTGTAATCATCGACGACTTGACCGCTCGATGTTTCTCCGCGAGCAGATGGGCCCGGCTTCGGCATCGTGCGATCACGGTACGGCTGCACGCTCTACGAATGGAACTCCGATTTGCGCCTGGGGCTTACGTAACCGGAAATAGGCGTGGGAAGAGCAACTCCGAGTCGGTCGGCGTGAATTGCAGCGAAAGCGGACCCTTGGGAGTCGCCGAACCAACGGGCCCTAGCTCGACCAATTCACTGACGATTCGGCGCGCGCTTCGTTCGGCCATGCCGAGAACGATCGGGACCCGCGCGCGTTCGAGTTCTCCGCGTGCCAGTAATTGCTCGACCAATGTTGCCGCTTCGGGCCGAAGCCGATAGCGATGCTCGACGAGCTCACGGAGGCGAAATCCGAGTACGTTGAGTTCGAAGAGGCTCGACATGAAGCGAACCTGATCGAGGCAGACGCGAAGAAACCAGGCCACGAACTCCGCGAGCGCCTTCAACGAGAGATTTCCGCGACCATCGAGCGCGCCTTCCTGCGGAGTGTCGGCGAGATCCATCATGCTCTTTTATTCGTTTCGAAAATCCAAGCCGCACGCTTCTACCCCCATTTTTACCCCCACGCGGGGTCCGGCGAGTGCCGCGTGGTGCCGCCTCATGCCGCCTGCCGCCGCGTGAACCGAAATCGACGAGGCGTTGAAACGACTTCGCATGTAAGGGGTCAGGAGTTCGAGTCTCCTCATCTCCACCAATTGGAAACCCGCGTCGCTAATAACGACGCGGGCTTTTTCATTACGTCGTTCCGCGAATGACGTGTTGCGCGCGCGCAGCAATGTACCGGCCTGAAATCTGCGCCGCCTGATACGTTGGGTTGGCCGGGAAATCCGGCGGTTTCGCCTCGAATCTGTGGGAAAGAACCTGTCGGCCACGCCGGGTGCGCCTCGGGCCCCGAGCCCGTTATCGAGATTGGCGACCGACAGCACCTGCGGTAGAAGCGATCGGACGGAATCGTGAGCGGCGCAGATGCGCACAGCTCGTATGTATCAGGGTGATTGGTGCTACCGCGCGACTGATAAGGAGAGCACTGCGGAATGTATATCGGTATCGACATTGGCAAGGCCGATTTTCACTGCGCGCTGCTGCTGGAAGAAAAAGTCGCCACCAAAAGCTTCCCCGACCAAGGTTGTCAGCGGTTGTTCCCGGTTGAGGCTCACCCCGCCGCCGAGACTCTATCCAGGCGAGGATCTTGCGCCGATCTGGGCGGGGCAGTGGGCCCGAGGCAGACTTTGTCATGAATATAATAAATGTGATACATTCAATTCATGACAAAGTGTGGCCAACCCGACAGTCTAGCCCTCTTTCAGCGAGCGAGCGATCGCCAGGGCATCTTTACCCTCGAGGATGCACGCCAATCGGGGTATAGCCAACCGCTTGTCCATCACTATGTCCAGGCCGGTCGATTCCAAGTAACCGCCTTCTCAAGACCGTCTTGACGACGAGCCGGCTGTCGCGTTGGGCCGATTAGGTCTGCGGCAAAAGGTTGGAGGTCGCGCCGCTCTCGGCGAGCGAGGTGGTTAGCGCATTGGGCTGCTGTTGCAGATTCCACGGCAGCAACTCGTCGATGCGGTTGATCGGATGGTCAGGGATGCGCACGAGCACTTCGCGCAGAAAGGCTTCGGGGTTGTAGCCGTTGAGCTTCGCGCTGCCCAGCAAACTATAGATCGCCGCGGCTCGCTCACCGCCGGCATCGCTGCCAGCGAACAGAAAGTTCTTGCGTCCGAGTGCAACGCATCGCAACGCGCGTTCGGCAGCATTGTTGTCGATCTCGATGCGGCCGTCGTCGCAATAGCGGATCAGCGCTTCCCAGCGCGTGAGCGCATAGCGAATCGCCTTTGCCGTGGCGGATTTCTGCGAGAGCGTTGCGAGCGTCGCTTGTAACCAACCGTGCATGGCATCGAGCGCAGGGCGGCTGCGTTCTCGCCGCACCGCGCACCGTTCGTCGGGCGGTCGCCCGCGAATCGCTTGCTCGATGGCGTAGAGCGCGCCGATGCGGTCGAGCATCTGCGCTGCAACAGGAGATTTGTGCAACTCGTGCAGATCGACGAACTTGCGCCTCACGTGCGCCCAACACGCGGCTTCGCGTACCTGGCCGCCGTCGTAGAGCTTCGAATAGCCCGCATATCCATCGGCTTGCAGCACGCCGGTAAAGTCGGCGAGATGGCGCTGGGGGTGCTCGCCTTTGCGATCGGGGGTATAGGCAAACCACACCGCAGGCGCCGCTTCACCCGCTGCAGAGCGTTCAT
>Ga0080006_1143128_pt1 | contig 53806 bp, 49 predicted proteins | sample RS3BMetagenome_FD_69209 | JGI IMG/M metagenome (GOLD analysis project Ga0080006, IMG submission 69209) | Ferric oxide microbial mat and aquatic microbial communities from Rainbow Spring, Yellowstone National Park, USA - RS3B (SPADES... ... | reverse complement strand
GAAGAACGAGGCGCTGGAACTACGCGAACGAACCTGGACGTGTGCATCGTGCGGCGCGTCCCACGACCGCGATACGAACGCGGCGCGCAACCTCGCACGATACCCGGAGAGTTGGGCCGGGTCAGCCTGTGGAGCCGAAGGCGCTGGTCGTCGTCCTCAGACGACGGTGAAACCGGCGGCGTAGAAGCAGGAAGATTTGTCCATACAAATCACAACGGTTCGTTTCGACATTTGGAACCGACGAAGGAGTCGGCTGGGGCTCGGATCCAGGGTGCTAACCAGATGATTCTTCAGCCGAATCACTGCCCCAAAGCCACGATCGCGAAAGCAGGCCGGAGCACGGTGGGGGCGTGCGTAAAATGCGACCTTAGCTTTGAGAGCCGTTTTCCTAAGGGCACGCGTTTTTACGAGTACGACGAGCTGATCGTGCGCGACGGCGCGCGTATCGCCCATTTCCCATCTCCGTCAAAAACCTGGTGCGACAAGAAATACTATTACGTGGAGAACCCAATTACGAACGTAATAGAGAAATTTTCGTTAAATGCGCGCACCGCGAAGATCCTCGACTATCGAGAGACCGCGCTCAAACCCGGCGAGCCGATCCCGTGGGATCTACGTCGTGATTTGCAGCTTGGGATCGCGCGGTTCAAGTTCACCAAGCCCTAGAATCCACGCGTTCGCACGGGTGAGTGTAGCAATCGCCGTACTCACCCGTGCGTTCCTGTTTCGCTCTGCGGTGGATCCAAAGCGTCGCGGCCACGTACGTACATGCCCGATACGCCGAGCGAACAGGAAACCTACCTCTACTTGCCGCCCTTGCGAAGGCTTGCAAGCGCTGCCTGAAACTGATTCCGGTGCGTCGCTTCATCCTTGCCGATCGCGGTGAAAATTGCCGCGACATGGAGATCGCCGGCAGAACGTGCGCGAGCCGCCATCTCCGGATACATCTTCGTCGTTTCGTAGTTCTCGCCGTCGATCGAATTCTGAAGATTTGCAGCGGTGCTCCGAACGAGCCCGTACTGGTGCGCGTGCGTCGCAAAATGCGACTTCAGCTCGACATTCGCGGTGTTCTCGAAGAGCGTCGCGATCTTCGGATACCCCTGAGCGCGTGCTTCCGCGGCAAACGCCGTGTACTTGGCGTACGCAAATGCCTCGCCTTGCATCGCCGTCATGAGATCTTTTTGGGTGGACTGCCGAAGCTGCGCCCCGTAGGCGACCCCGCCGAGGAAGAGCGCCCTGCCCAACACCGCCGAGAGAATGCTTCGTGAGTTCTGGATTCTCATGGTTCTCTCCCAATCGAAAACGCGCAAAATACTTCTCTTGCGCTATCGTATTGAGCCTCGGAGACGAACGCGAGAATTTACGGAGAGGATCCCGAGAATTGTCGGAACCAACGGCGCGCTACACGTCGGCGAAGGGCGCCGGGACGATCGCGAACGCCGCGTCGCCGTGCGCGATGAGACGCCCCTTTGCGTCGGTGAGCTCGGCGCGCGCGGTCGCATGGGTGCGTCCGCAGTGGAGCACGTGGGCGAACGCGTGAACCTCGCTCCCATCGGCGAGCAGTGGGCGCACGAAATGCGTCGTGAGGGTCGTGGTGGTCGCGATCCTGGCGCGGTCGAGGTGGGCGATGACCGCAAGCGTCATCGCCGAATCGAGCAGCGTCGCCAGGACGCCGCCGTGAACCACCCCCGCCGGGTTGAGCATCCACTCGCGCAGCGGCATCGCGAAGGTCATCGATGCGCGGCTCGCCTCGACAGGCCGAAGTTCGAGTGTCGCACCGAAGGCCGACGCGGGGAGTCGCCCCTCGATCATTCCCTGTATCCAGGCGAGGTGGTTCTCCTCGCGTCCCATCGCCGCGATGAGCGCCGCTGGGTCGCCCCAGCTGTAGGTTCGTTCTCGATCCATAGACGGGGGCTATTCGGCCTCGCGCAGAGGGGGCACCCGCCGAGCACGCAAAGCCCTCGGCGATGAAGACGACGCAGGAAAAATACGCCGAGCTCGCGCGCCGACGCGCCCTGGCGCTTCAACCCACCGGCGCGGAGGGCATCGAGCGCCAACATGCGCGCGGAAAGCGCAGCGCGCGCGAACGCGTCGAGGCGCTGGTCGATCCACAGAGTTTTCACGAACTCGATGCGTTCGTTACCCATCGCACCTCTGCGTTCGGCCTCGACGACCGCGAGTTTCTCGGCGACGGCGTCATCACCGGCCATGCCACGATTGCCGGACGCCCGCTCTTCCTCTTCTCGCAAGATTTCAGCGTGCTCGGCGGCTCGCTCGGCGAAGCGTTCGCCGAAAAGATCTGCAAGGTGATGGACCTTGCGGTTCGTACCGGTGCGCCGATGATCGGCATCAACGATTCCGGCGGTGCGCGCATTCAAGAGGGCGTCGTATCGCTTGGCGGCTATGCGGAGATTTTCTGGCGCAACGTGCAGGCGAGCGGCGTCATCCCGCAACTCAGCCTTATCGCCGGCCCCTGTGCGGGCGGCGCGGTCTATTCGCCGGCGATCACCGATTTCACGATCATGACGCAGGGCATCTCGCAGATGTTCATCACCGGCCCCGAGATTATTAAAACCGTCACCGGCGAAGAGGTCACCTTCGAAGAACTCGGTGGAGCGCTCACGCACGCACGAAAGAGCGGCGTCGCCCATCTCGTCGCCGCCGACGAAGAGGATCTCGTCGCACAGACCCACGAGTTGCTTTCCTATCTCCCGCAAAACAATCTTGAAGATCCGCCGCGCTTCGAAAGCGACGACGACCCGCAACGCGAGGCGCCGGAGCTCGATGCGTTGATCCCGGACTCCCCGAACAAACCCTACGATATGCACGACGTACTCCGCGCCGTGCTCGACGAGGGCATCTTCTTCGAAATTCAGCCCGAATATGCGCGCAACATCATCATCGGTTTCGGACGTATCGACGGGCGTAGCATCGGTATCGTTGCCAACCAACCCAACGTTCTCGCCGGCGTGCTCGATATAAAATCGTCGATTAAAGCGGCTCGATTCGTGCGTACCTGCGATGCCTTCAATATCCCGTTGCTCACCTTCGAAGACGTCCCCGGCTTTCTACCCGGCACCGAACAAGAGTACGGCGGCATCATCCTCCACGGTGCGAAGTTGCTCTACGCGTACGCCGAGGCGACCGTGCCAAAGATCACCGTCATCACGCGTAAAGCCTACGGCGGTGCCTACGATGTTATGGCGAGCAAACATATCCGCGCCGATATCAATCTCGCGTGGCCGACGGCAGAGATCGCCGTGATGGGCGCGGAGGGCGCGGTGAAAACCATCTTCCGCCGCGAGATCGCAGCGGCGAGCGATCCGGCCGCGAAGATGGCGCAGTACATCGAAGAATATACCGACCGTTTCGCCAACCCGTATATCGCCGCACAGCGCGGGTACATCGACGACGTCATCGAGGCGCGTTCGACCCGCCGCGCCGTCGCCGCCGCGCTAACGATGCTCGAAAGCAAACGCGTCGAGCGCCCGAAACGCAAACACGGGAACATCCCGCTCTAACGCGCTTCCACGTTTTTGCGACATAAGTACTGTTTTTTTTCGTTAAGGCGCTAGTATCGCAAAGCCCGGCGATTGCAGCGGTACTCAAGCCATCATGCGTCAAGAGCGCGGTAAGCCCGCTGGGGCGTCGTTCAAATACCGCACAGTACCCGATGGACCGGCCAGTTCCGGTTATTCCGCGTTCCCATCATGGTCGCATGCGGTCTCCACTTAAACGACATACTCCTAGACATACTTACGAAACCTACGGAAGGAAAAGAACGTCATCTATGAAGGTTACACAGAACCCGATATCCCAGGCGTTTGAGGGATTACCGGGCGCTCTCGGGCAGATGAATCAAGCCACGAACAGTGGAAGCGTGCCATTAAATATAAACCTGGGCGACCCGCTTGCAGCAGTCAAGCAAGCGTTGGCGAACGCCGAAAAGGCTCTTGCGGCCGCTGATAAATGGGTCTCGAAACATCCGATCGAAGCATCGCTAAGAGTATACGTCGCGAATTGGGTGCGAAACACCTTGCCGAAACTCGGGAATCTTATCCTGCAGTACGGACGCCAGGCTGTCGCGAAGGCCATGAACCCGCCGCCCGACCCACCCGAACCCCCGGTCATCCCGACGGATCCGCGGTCCGCTGTGTCGTCAGCATCGTCCTCGTCTTCCTCCGCCACGATCCCTACCGCGCTTCAAAACACAGTCAACGCAATCGTAGCTCCGCTCGGCGCTCAAGGCGCCCCGCTCTTAGGCGTTATTTTGCCTTATGCAGATCAACTAGCCACCATCTATCAGGAAAATGGCAGCACATTTAGCACAACCGCATAACTCTGCAGTCTAAAAGGCGGTCCTACTCACCTTGCATTGCCGTCGAAACAGCCGACGGCAATGCAACCATGGGGATAAGATTGACGAATTCGTACGCATTACGGCAAGCGCTTATCAATTCGCAAATCGAACGGCTTTACATCTCGGCCATTCGGAGAACGAAGGTCGGATTCGCGATTGTTGGGACATGGTCGCTCTTCATCACCATCGCCGTTTTTTTACCGTCGACTTTTTATAATCTACGGAAATTTGATATCGATGCCCTAACCACGCTCGCCCTCTTGGGATGGGTGTTGTTTCGGATGAAGCGGCGCATGTGGGTTATTCTTCGGGGAACACTTCGAGGTTATCGCCCGTTGATGTACGGATTGATCGGCGGCATCGTGGGAATTATTATCCCTTCGACGATCTTTCTACTAACGTCTGTCGCGATTCCTCACCCGTTGTGCACCCCAAGCTTTCCTACATCCTTGGGATTCGAACTCACGCAACCGATATCTGAAGAAGTATTATATCGCATGTGGCTCCAGACGCGTCTACAGCAATATTTCGGCATTTACGGCACGATGGCTTCAGCGATTATTTTCTGGATCGCGCACATTTTGTCTTACCACGGGCCCGTCCTAGAAGTTCTAGTTTTTGCGATAATTCTTGCATACATTAGGGCCAGAACCGGATCTCTCGGGGCTTGTCTAGTTACGCACTACTTTGCCAATATTTTTTTCCTCGTACTCGTTCCTATTTTTTTCCCATTTACTACTTGCAGGTAGCTCGTACTGAAACAATCGTAAAGAGGTGGCCCCGGGTAGCTGGACAGCGCCGTAAGTGCGGACTTCGCTCCGTCGAAGGCGAAAGAGCCTTCAAGAAGGAGCATATCTTGGCAAAACGCACCCGCCGTAACCACTCACCGGCCTTCAAGGCAAAAGTGGCGTTCCTCGCCCTTCGAGGCGAACTCACCAGGGCCGAACTCGCGAAAAAGTTCACGATTCATCCCAATCTTATTGCCCACTGGAAGACGCAGTTGTTGGAGAACGCGGCGGCGGCTTTCGGCGAGAACGGCAAGGATGAGGAGATCGACGTCAAGAGCCTCCACGCGAAGATCGGCCAGCTGACGCTGGAAAATGATTTTTTAGAAAAGGCGCTCGGGCGCGTCGGCGGTCCGAGCGCAATAGCGATGATCGACCACGAGGCCGACCTCTCGCTCACGCGCCAAGCCGAACTCCTCGCCCTTTCCCGCAGCGGACTGTACTACGAACCCAAGCCGATTTCGGCGAAGGATCTCGCACTGACGCGCTGCATCGACCGCCTGCACACGGACTGGCCGTTCATGGGTGCCCGGATGCTGCGCGATCGCCTCAAAATCGACGGCTCCACCGTTGGCCGCCGGCGCGTTAAGCGGCTGATGCGGTTGATGGGCATCGAAGCGCTCTGCCGCAAGAAAGCGACGACCAAACGCAATCCGGAGCACGCGGTCTTTCCGTATCTACTGCGCAATCTGACGATCGAGCGACCGAATCACGTGTGTTGCGCCGATATCAGGTACATCCCGATGCGCCAGGGCTTCCTGTACCTTCTCGCCGTCCTTGATTGGGCGACGCGTCGCGTGCCGGCTTGGCGCTTATCGAACACATTGACGACGGACTTCTGCATCGAGGCGGTGGAGGAGGCCATTGCGACGCACGGCAAGCCGGAGATATTCAATGCCGATCAGGGCTCGCAGTTCACCGACGGCGACTTCGTGAAGCTGATTCGTGACACCCATGGCATCGCGTTGAGCATGGACGGCAAGGGCTGCTGGCGCGACAACGTTTTCGTCGAGCTCTTCTGGCGAAGCATCAAATACGAAGAGGTGTATCTGCATGCCTACGAATCGGCTTCGCAAGCGCGCGCTGGCATCGGCAAGTACATCACGTTCTACAACGGCGCCCGCCCACACTCGGCGCTTGACGGCCGCACGCCGGACGCGGCATACTTCACTACCCTGGCCGCCGCTCGAGCGCTCTTCCTTGCAGAGACGCCACTTATCGGCGCGTGATTTTCAGTTCGAAAAAACGAGGCAACCTCTCCTTCGAAGACGTCCCCGGCTTTCTTCCCGGCACCGAACAAGAGTACGGCGGCATCATTCTCCACGGTGCGAAGTTGCTCTACGCGTACGCCGAGGCGACCGTGCCGAAGATCATCGTCATCACGCGTAAAGCCTACGGCGGCGCCTACGATGTTATGGCGAGCAAATATATCCGCGCCGATATCAATCTCGCGTGGCCGACGGCAGAGATCGCCGTGATGGGCGCGGAGGGCGCGGTGAAAACCATCTTCCGCCGCGAGATCGCAGCGGCGAGCGATCCGGCCGCGAAGATGGCGCAGTACATCGAAGAATATACCGACCGTTTCGCCAACCCGTATATCGCCGCACAGCGCGGGTACATCGACGACGTCATCGAGGCGCGTTCGACCCGCCGCGCCGTCGCCGCCGCGCTAACGATGCTCAAAAACAAACGTGTCGAGCGCCCGAAACGCAAGCACGGGAATATCCCGCTCTAGTTTTCCCGAATGATTGCGACATAAGTGCTGTTTTTTTTTGTAAAGACGCTACTATCGCAGAGACCGGCGATTGCAGCGGCTGCTTCGTCGTGGCTACTCTATTGCCGACATTTTCGTTTTTTCTTCGTAAAGGAAACAATTAGAACTTCTATGAAAGTAATTGCCCATGTCACGTGAAATCCGGCACCCGGTGATGGAATGGGGCTTCCAGGAATGGCCGGGAAAATGTCCCAGGCCGTTGATGGCGGAGGACTTTGTCCAGTTGAAATCGGCCCAACGCCAGGCCAGAGTGGTTTCGCTAACAATCCGATTGTAAAGGGGGCTGAAGCGTTCGTATCGTTCCTCGTCAAGACCGCAATTGGTGGTGCGTCCGCCAAGATAGGCGCAGACCTTTGGAGCAAATACGGTAGTGGAATTACCTCAGCGATAAAAAGCAGTGGTTCGGCAGTCGTCAATTACGTTGTAAATCTTTACAACTCGATGGGCGATCCCCCGCCGACTGACCCTCGTACATCTAAATCGAATCAAACTACGACCTTGAGTCAGGCAGATCAGACACTTCTTACGAACTTCATGAACTCTGCAAAAGCAGATGGCGTGTTGTCCCTTATGCCAGGCGCCATTACCGCGGTATATAATGCGCTACAAACCACAGGAAGCTTTGTAGACTACACTGCGTAGCACGGCGAATACGCCGTCGACTGGGTCCGAAAGCCGGATTACGTATTTCTTACCCTTTCGACGGCATTTGTAACCACTTCACTGCGACTTTGCCTATCATGAGGTGGAAAAACACGGAGCATACGTATCGCGTCGCGACGCGGTGTATCCGGCGGCGTGCCCCCTCATGACACAGTTGACAGGGTTTGGATTGAACAACAACCTTTGAAGAACCAGCCGAGACATATTCCAAATACGATATCGTTACGCGAATCCGACGAGATCAAGTTTATCACATTCGTGAATATGATTCGTCTCGACATCGCTGTTATGGCAATTTTCGCAGTGATTGTGGCCCTAGCCTTCGTTCTACCCAACGGAACGTCGAAGGCTGCGACTTGGGAATTTTCCTACGCTATCGGTCTTGCCCTGGTGATGTTTAGGAATCGTCGACGCTTCGTCGAACTTCTTCGAGGAAATATAGAAACAAGAACGATGTGGTTGTACGGGCTCGCTCCAACCGTGCTACTCGTTTTATTATTGACGATTGCCCTGCTGGAAAGTATCCTGACGCACACACCGGTACGTCAGATCACGCCATTTATGGTCTATCGGCGCACCTACATCCTTGAACTTTTTTTAGCCCCAATCGGCGAAGAGCTTCTTTTTCGTCTTTGGCTGCAGACCCGATTTCAGCAATGGTTCGGAAAATTAGGAGCGCTTCTTGGTGGCCCCCGGCTACAAGCCTGGCTCAGCCTAGGCGGCGCGGCTCTATGCGGCCTATTATTTATAGTCGATCATGCGAGCGGATTCACGCAATGGTCTCTCTACGGATTCACAGCCTGGGTAACGTGGCTCCGCTACCGTCATGGCTCGCTCGGCGCAGTCTTAATCGCACACGTCGCGTGGGATGGAACGTTGGGGGTTTTTGGGATTCTCGTCCTCACTCACATCCTAAAGTAACAGCTCGTGAAACCGCCCGGAAGGTATCCATCTGGCCTGTATCGATTTTCGCATGCAGCATGTTATTTTCCCTGCCTTCTATGCCCACATCTACCCCAGCGCGACGAGTTCGGCGAGTGCGGCGTGCCGACGAGCGGCGTGGAACTCCATCACGCTGTATTCGCTGACTCCCTCGCGCACGAACGGATCCTCGGCGAGCATCGCATCGAGCCGCGCGCGCGGCATCGTGTTGGCAATAATCACCCCACCCTCGCGCGGTTCCATCGGCCCCGAAACGATCAGATCGCCCGAGGCGTAATACCGATCGAGAAAGGCGCGGTGCGCGACAACGTGCCGATCGACTTCGGTGAGTGGTTTCGTATAGCGCGAAAGCAATAGATACATGCGGGGGCAATTCGTCGCCCGAGCGCAGCGGCCATTCCGAGAGGCCTCATGGCCGCGGTAGCGAACCGCGCCCAACATGAGCACGCGCAAAGGTTTTATCGCCGTCGGCACTGCCTTGGCGGCGCTCGCCCCATTTTTTGATGCCCCGCTCGCCGCTTCGGCCGCTCCGGCCCTCCCGTCGCCGGGAGCGAGCTCGTTGCTGACGTTCGATCTCGCTGCATTCGATGCGATGCTCGGCACCCCGGCCGCTCACCGTAATCTCTTCGCCTCGAAGTTGATAGCGGACGGCGATGTCATCGATGCGATCGGCAACACGATGAGCGCCTATCGTCTCATTGGAATTTCTTTTCCGACGATCTTCCCGGTCGCGGTCCTCTATCACGTCGGCATCGCGCTTGCATTCGACGATGCGATCTGGAACGAGATCCTCATCCCGGCGATAGCGCGACTCCCGATATGGATTCGCTCCGCTCTCCCGGCCGCGCCGAAGCCGGGCTCGGGGAATCCGGCGCGCCACCCGGCGCCCGGTGCGAGCGCCGACGATCTCTCCTCGATCGACGCTCTGCTCGCGCAGACGCGCTTGCAATTCTGCGTCTGCAACAACGCGCTCTACGGGTTTGCGACGAATCTCGCCGGTATCGTCAATGATTCGCCGGGGGCGCTCTACGATCGCCTCATCAAGGGCCTCGTACCGCGCGCGACGGTCGTCCCCGCTGGCGTTTGGGCGGTCCATGCGGTCCAGGAGCGCGGCTTTACGCTGCTGCAAACGTCGCTCTAGGGGGCCGCAGAGCGCGGCGGCAGGGAGAAGCCGCGGCTCCCTGCTATCTATCGAGTCGTGAAACTTCTTGAAGGCAAGCGCGCCCTCATTACGGGTGTCGCGAATCGTTGGTCCATCGCTACCGGCATCGCGCGCAAAATGCACGAGCATGGAGCGCAGCTCGCATTTTCCTACCAGGGCGAACGCGTTCGCGACGAAGTCGCCAAACTCGCCGCCGAACTCGGCGGCGGCCCGGTGCTCCCCTGCGACGTCGGCGACCACGCGTCGATCGCTGCGATGAGTGCAGCACTAGCGCGCGATTTCGGCTCGCTCGATATTCTCGTCCATTCCATCGCGTACGCGAATAAAGAAGACCTCGTCGGAAAGGTCTACGACACCACGCGAGACGGCTTCGCGCTCTCGCTCGACGTCTCGGCCTACTCGTTGATCGCCCTCGTACAAGCGTTGCGCGACCACCTCAACGACGGCGCCTCGATTATGGCGATGACCTACCTCGGTGCGACGCAGATCGTCCCGAATTACAACCTGATGGGTATCGCGAAAGCGGCATTAGAAGCTTCGATTCGCTATCTCGCCTTCGATCTCGGCGACCGAAACATTCGCGTGAACGGTATCTCCGCCGGACCGATTAAAACCGCGAGCGCGCGGCAGGTCGGCGGCTTCACGAAGATGCTCGACGTCGTTGCCGCAACGGCGCCGCTGCGTCGAAACGTCACGATCGAAGATGTCGGCAACACGGCAGTCTATCTCGCTTCGCCGCTCGCAGCGGCGATCACCGGCGACATTCACTTCGTCGACGCGGGCTTCCATGCGATGGGCATGTATCCGCCGCCGGAAAAACCGGCGTGATCGCTCCCGCTCCAACCGAGGAAGAGGCGGTAGCGATCTTCACCGTGCTCCTCGGCGTAGCGTGCACATCGAGCCGCGCGGAACCAACGCCCTCGCCGTGGCGTCGCGCCGCGCGCGAACCCGATCGTACCTTCGACGAGCTTCGTGTGCGCTCGCGCAGCAACCGTGTTCTCTAAAGTCCTCGTCGCCAATCGCGGCGAGATCGCGATTCGCGTTCTGCGCACGTTGCGCGAGATGGGCATCGCCGGCGTCGCCGTCTATTCCGAACCCGATCGCGATGCGCTCCACGTCGGGATCGCCGACGAGGCATACTTCCTCGGCGGCGCGGCGCCCGCGCAGAGTTATCTCAATGCCGATGCGCTGCTCGATGTCGCCGCGCGCAGCGGCGCCGAAGCGATCCACCCCGGCTATGGTTTCTTCGCCGAGAACGCCGGCTTCGCGCGCCGCGTTATCGCCGCGGGGCTCACCTGGATCGGTCCGCACCCCGATGCAATCGACGCGATGGGCGATAAATTACGCGCGCGCGCCGCGATGGCAAAAGCGAAGGTTCCCTTCGTCCCCGGCGGCACCGAGCCGCTCGCCGATCTCGCTGCGGTCCGCGAAGCCGTCGAACGCTTTGGTCTGCCGCTCGCGCTCAAGGCCTCGGGCGGCGGAGGCGGCAAGGGATTAAAGATCGTCCGCAGCATCGAGGACATCGAGGGTGCGTTCACCACGGCGGTGCGCGAGGCCGAAGCGTACTTTAAGAACCCGGTCGTCTATGCCGAACGCTATCTCGATAATCCCAAACACGTCGAACTTCAGATCCTCGCCGACAAGCACGGCACGGTGCTCCATGTCGGCGACCGAGATTGCTCGCTCCAACGCCGACACCAGAAACTCTGGGAAGAGGCCCCTGCGCAGATCTCCAATCGCGCACGCGAAGCGATGCGCGCCGCCGGCATGCGCGCAGCTCGCGCGATCGGCTACGATTCCGTCGGTACGATCGAATGCCTCGTCGTCGGCGACGACTTTTATTTCCTCGAAATGAACACGCGCATTCAGGTCGAGCACACGGTCACCGAAGAGATCGCCGGGCTCGATCTCGTCCGCGAGATGATTCGCATCGCCGCCGGGGAGCCGCTCGGGTACACCCAAGAGCAAATTCAATTTCGCGGTGCCGCTATCGAAGGGCGCGTCAACGCCGAGGACCCCACGCAGCATTTTCGGCCGGCACCCGGCACGATCGACCGTTACCGCGAGCCCGGCGGGCTCGGCATTCGCATCGATTCGGCAGCCCATGTCGGCATGACGATCTCTCCCGATTACGATTCGATGGTCGCCAAACTCATCGTCTGGGCTCCCACCCGCGAGCAAGCACTCGCGCGTATGAAACGCGCCACCGGCGAATACGTCGTCGGCGGCCTACCGACGACCCTTCCGCTGCTGCACGCGCTCTGCGATGCGCCGATGGTCGCCGATGCGAGCTACGGTACCGCAAGCCTCGAACCGTTTACGGAGCGTTGGGCGCAGAGCGCGACACTCGGCGCTGCGACCACCCAACCCGTCTCTGCTGCCGAGGGCCCCGAGGCGCTGCGCGTCGAGGTGAACGGGAAGCTCTTTCGCGTACGGCTCGTCGACGGCATGCCCAACGGGCGCACGCCGAACCGCCGTCCTCCCGCGCCGCGCACTCAAGCGCGACGTAGCCACAGCCACGACGGGGCCGAGATTCTCGCGCCGATGCACGGCGTCGTCATCGAACTTCGCGTCGCGCAGGGCGATGAGGTCGCCGAAGGCGATGTCGTCGCGGTGATCGAGGCGATGAAAATGATGAACGAGATTCGCGCCCATCGGGCCGGACGCATCGGCGAGTTGCACGTTGCCGTTGGAGGAACGGTAGAAGCCGATCGCCCGATTCTGACGCTAGCATGATGGAAGAAAACAATGGCGCGCTCGACAAACGCTAGCGGTATTCCGCTGCAACCGTTCTACGACACAACGCAGGGCGTCCCGCACGATCTCGGAGCGCCGGGGGCTTTTCCGTTCGGCCGCGCCATTCGCGCCGACCAATACCGTGGGCGGCTTTGGACGATGCGCCAATATGCCGGTTTTGCGACGGCGGCGGAATCGAATGAACGCTATCGATATCTGCTCGCACGCGGGCAAACGGGGCTCTCGGTTGCCTTCGATCTGCCCACGCAGCTCGGTTACGATTCCGACGCAAGCGTCGCACGCGGCGAGGTTGGAAAGGTCGGCGTTGCCATCGACTCCATCGATGATATGGAGATCCTGCTTCGCGATATTCCGCTCGCCGAGGTCACGATCTCGATGACGATTAACGCCCCGGCCTCCATTCTGCTGGCGATGCTGCTCGCGGTCGCACGGCGCCGCGGGATTCCATTCGACCGCCTCGGCGGAACCATTCAGAACGATGTGCTCAAAGAGTACGCCGCGCGCGGCACCTATATCTATCCGCCGAAATCTTCGATGCGTTTGGTCACCGACGTCATGGCCTACTGCGCCCGCGAAGTTCCGCAATGGAATACGATCTCGATCAGCGGCTACCACATTCGCGAAGCGGGCTCGACTGCGGTTGAAGAGATCGCCTTTACGCTTGCGAATGCTAAAGCCTACCTGCAGGCCGCTCGCGATGCCGGCATCGACCTCGACAGCATCGCCCCTCGCCTCTCCTTCTTCTGGAACGCGCATAACGACTTCTTCGAGGAGATTGCGAAGTTTCGCGCCGCGCGCTACCTGTGGGCGCATATCACGCGCGATGAATTCGGCTGCCGCGATCCGCGTTCGCAGATGTTGCGTTTCCACACGCAGACCGCCGGCTCGACATTGACGGCACAGGAACCTGAGAACAACGTCGTCCGCGTCACGCTGCAGGCGCTCGCCGCGGTCCTCGGGGGAACGCAATCGCTTCATACCAACGGGCAAGATGAGGCGCTCGCGTTGCCGACCGCACAGAGCGCAAAACTCGCCTTGCGTACGCAACAGATTATCGGCTACGAAAGCGGGGTTGCCGATGTCGTCGACCCGCTCGCCGGTTCGTACTACATCGAGACGCTCACCAACGAGCTCATCGAAACCGCTCGGGCGACGATCGCCGAGATCGACGCGCTCGGTGGAAGCATCGCAGCGATCGAGAGCGGCTGGATGCAAAGCCGCATCGGCGATTCCGCTTATCTTGCCCAGCAGGCGATCGAGCGGAAAGAAACGATCGTCGTCGGCGTGAACGCGTTCGTCGATACTGAGAGCAACGCTGAAAGCCCCACGCTCCAACGCATCGACGAACGCGTCGAACGCGAGCAGGTGGAGCGCCTCGAGCGCTTCCGTTCGACTCGCGACGGTGCCGGCGTCACAGCACGCCTCACCGCGCTACGCAGTGCCGCCGCGGGAAGCGAGAACTTGATGCCGCATTTCGTCGAAGCGGTCGATGTCGGAGCGACGCTCGGCGAGATCTGCGATGTGCTACGAGAGGTTTTCGGCACGTACCACGCACGGGAGAGCCTCGCGTGAAGATCGACCACATCGCTATCGTCGTCGCCGATCTCGAGGCGACGCTCGCGATCTACACCCGGAGCCTCGGGTTCGCGCAGATCTATCGCGAGACGATCGCCGACCAAGGGGTCGAAGCGGTCGGCCTCGAGGCGGGCGAATCGACGATCGAGCTGCTGCGCCCGCTCGACGAACGCTCGCCGATCGCTCGTTTCCGTGGTGAGGCCGCAAGTAAGCTCCACCACACCGCCTATCGCGTCGACGACCTCGTCGCCGAGATCGCTGCGCTGCGCGCGCGCGGCATTCGCATGATCGACGAACGGCCGCGGAAGGGGGCGCACGGCAACCTCATCGCTTTCATTCATCCGGCCTCAACCGCCGGCGTGCTAATCGAGCTCTGCCAGAAGGAGCACCCCGCGTAACACTCCTGCACTTCTCAACTTCTTCACACGCTCTCCCCATCGCGGCGATACCATCGCGGTAGCACCACCGCCCCAAGGAGAGCACATGTTCAACGTCACCCGGATTCTCTGCGACCTCGAGCAGCCGATGGACGGCCACCGGTACGGACGCGGCCACGACGCTGAAAAGAGCGCTCGCGGGCGCCGGCCGGTCGTCGTCTGGAACGTCACGAGAACCTGTAACCTGCGGTGCGTTCACTGCTATAGCGACTCCGAGGCGAAGCATTATGACGGGGAGCTCAACCACGAAGAGGCGCTCAAACTCATCGACGATCTCGCCGATTACGGCGTTCCGGCGCTCCTCCTCTCCGGCGGCGAACCGCTCGCGCGACCCGACCTCTTCGAGATCGCTCGATACGCCCGCAAAAAAGGCCTCAAACTCACGCTCTCGACCAACGGCACGCTCATCGATCGCAAACGTGCGGAGATGATTAAAGAGACCGGCTTCACCTACGTCGGCATCTCGTTCGACGGCATGGGTGCAACCAACGATCTCTTCCGCGGGCGCCCGGGAGCCTTCGAACGGGCGAACCAGGCGATCCGCGAACTGCGTGCCGTCGGGCAGAAGGTCGGCCTGCGCCTTACACTGACGCCGCAAACCATCGCCGATCTCGACGAGATCTTCGATTTTATCGAACGCGAAGGGATCGAGCGTGCCTGCTTTTACCACCTCGTTCCCGCAGGGCGCGGGCGCGCGGCGACCACGCTGGACCTCGATGCCGCGCGGGGTGCGGTAACCCGCATTTTCGAACGCACGCTCGACCTCGCACAGCGCGGCGACCCGCGCGAGATTCTCACCGTCGACAATCACGCAGACGCGCCGTTTGCCTATCTCACGCTCGCCGCGGCATCACCGCAACGCGCAGAAAAGGCCCGCGAGATGTTGCTTTGGAACGGCGGTGCGAGCCATTCCACCGGGCGCGGTATCGGGAATATCGATTTTTACGGCAACGTGCACCCCGATCAATTCATGCAACAGATCACGCTGGGCAACGTGCGCGACCGTAACTTCAGCGAGATTTGGGAGGATGGCAGCATCGAAACGCTCGCCGAACTCCGCGACCGTTCGAAACAGATACACGGACGTTGCGCGACCTGCAAGTTTTTCGATCTCTGCGGAGGGGGCTTCCGCGCACGTTCCCTCGGAATGACCGGCGATATGTGGGGCTCCGACCCCGGCTGTTACCTCACCGACGAGGAGATCGCGCGGAGCGCGTAGGCGGGATATCGGGGGCGATCGCAGGATCGATCTCACATTCGAAGGTGCGATTCCATGGCAACGTAATGCGCATCGCAGCGATATGATCGTGCGGTGCAAGCGCGGCGAGCAGCCCCGGCGCATACTGCCATAGCGCGGCACTCGCGAGCCGTTGCGTGCGCGCCGCGACCGCCGGCAAAAGATAGGTGTGATCGGAGACACCCTCTAACGCGAGCGTGCGCTCGAGATCGGGGCGGACCAATGCGTGAAAGTACACATCGTCGAGAATTCGGTCGAAGGTGAAGGTGAGGTGCGCGCGTCGATCGTAGGTGCCTAAGCGTCGCCCCGCCCCGGCGGCGACCGCCTCGGCGAGTGCGGTCCCAACGCTGTTCGCATCGGTATTCCACGAGGCATAGGCATCGAGTCGCGCCGCGAGCCCATCGCGCAGCAAGCGCTGCATAAACGATAACTCCGCATCGTCGTTGCCGTCGAGGAAGGTCAGATCGACCAACGCGAGGCGCCGACCGCGTGCGAGCGCTCCGCGCATCGCAGCGAGCGCAAAATCATCTTCTTGCGCGGTCGTATGCGGAACGCGCACGACGAGCGCGATATCGGCGCGGCGCGTCACCTCGCGACCGCCGACGAGGCGCACGAGCGATGCAATCGTTGCACCGATCGGCTCGAATTCCAGTGGGTCGCGCACCAGCGCGCCCGAAGGGGTTGTGTAGCGCACCGCGATCCGCGGCCGCCACCGTGCATCGCGCGCCATCGCATGCGCGACTAAAACCATCCCCAATTCATCGGCACCCGGCTCGATGGAGGAGCGACCCAGCGGCACATCGAGCCGTTCCATTGTTTGCAATTGTGCGAGTTCGGGAACGTGCAGGCCGACCGCCCCAGCATCGTCCTGGCCGATAACGAGCCGATCGATCGTTCCCGCAGCAGTCGCAAGCAACAACGACCGGTCGAGTGCGAGGTTGCGCGCGCGCACCGCAAGATATTCATCGAGCGCGGGGCCGGCGAGGGCGCGCAAGCGAGCGGCATACGCTTCATCTTGCGTCGGCAGCGGATCGGGAAGGTTTGCGAAGCGCTGAATATATGTCCAGATCGGATACGCAGCAAAGAAGTGTGCCGCACCGCCGATCGGCGGTACGCCGGTCGGTGCGAGCCGCACGACGGTGGAAAAGGCCGCGACCCAGGCACGCGGATCGCGTTGGTGGAGGCGCCCGATGGGGGCGAGACGCTGAAACGCCGTCGTATAATCGGGGCCGGGAATGCGCGACGCTACCAACCCGCCGTAGGCGAGCATATCGGTCGAGATCACGGCGCTGCCGAAGTTGCGTGCGGCACTCTCTCGGTCGAGCCATTCTCCAATCTCCCCGGGGTCGCCGGCACGCAAATACTGCCCAAGCAACGCGCGTGGTGGTTGGAGAACGGGGACTCCGGCGATCGCTCCGAGCATCGCGGGGAGTTGATGCGTCACGGGGCGGTCGTCGAGCGGCACGAAGAGCACCGGAGCCCCCGCCGCGCGTGCTACGCCGCTGCAGAGCGAGAGTATCGCGATCAGCAGAGAGAGCGATCCGCAGAGTTTTTTCATTCGAGCCCACGCAAGCGTCCACCGCAACGCGCTAATGCCTCCAGTGCCCCGGCGAGATCGGTATCGAGCCACGCCATCGCGATAGCAGGTTTCACCGCACCGCCGGAACCGGCCAGCAACGCTCGCGCACGCTCGCGTTCGCACGGAACGGCACGCATCACGATCCGTTCTGCGCGGTCGCGTAATTTCTCGTTGGTAACGACGAGGTCGACCATCATGTTTTCATAGGTCGTTCCCAGAGCAACCATCACCGTCGTAGAGAGCGTATTGAGCGCAAGTTTTTGCGCCGTACCGGCCACGAGTCGCGTCGATCCGGCGAGCGGCTCGGCTCCGGTTGCGAGAACGATTGCAAATTCGGCCTCGGCAAAGAGCACGGCGCTGCGGTCGTTTGCGATGGCAATCGTCCGTGCCCCGCGTTCGCGTGCGGCTCGCAATGCAGCGCGCACGTATGCTGCCCGCCCGCTCGCCGAGAGCGCGATCGCGACGTCGCCGGGCTTCACGCAGGACGCATCGCGCGTACCCGCCGGCGCGTCGTCCTCGGCACCCTCGATGGCACTGAGAAATGCGGCGTTCCCGCCGGCGAGATGAACGCAAATCCGGCGGGGATCGAGCCCGAAGGTCGGATGTAATTCGACCGCATCGAGCGCGGCGATTCGCCCGCTACTTCCGGCGCCGATCGTATGCCACGTCGCGCCATGCGCCATCGCCTCGGCGGCCGCGCGAGCGGCGAGCGAGATCGCCTCGCGAGCCGCTTCGACCGCCTCGAAGGCACGTCGTTGCACCGATACGAGCTCACCGACACATTCCGAGAAATCGAGCGTATCTAACGCCGCCCGCTCGGCGAATCCTTCGGTTGCGGGGAGCGCATCGCTCATCGCCTCTCGCCCGCACGCTCCGCTACTACGAGCGCCCCTTCGACGGGCTCACCTGCGAATTTCGCAACGCTTAAAAACGGGGCCTCATTTGAGAGCCGGGTCTCGAAAAGAAAGGTCAAGAGCGAATTTTCGCGCACGAGTCCACCGCAAAGCGAGAGCACAAACGGACGCTCCAGCGCATCGAGGCGGCGCAAGAGCGTGCGAACCAGATCGGCGAGCTCCAACGCGGCAGACTGCACGATCTTTACCGCCGAGCGCTCGCCGGAATCCGCGGCAGCGATTACGATTGGCGCGAGTGCAGCGATCGACGCAACGGGAAGCGGCGTCCGGTAGATTGCAGAAAAAAGGCTCGCACGATCGGAGCAGCCGAGCGTCCGTTCGATACCGTTAAACCAGCCGTCTTTCGATCCTCGCCCCTCGTAGGAGCGCAACAGGAGGCGCGCCGCCGCCGCTCCAAGCGCGAAGCCGGAGCCCTCGTCGCCGAGCAAATAGCCGCCGCCGCCGAGAGTAACGCGAAGATCGCCGCTCTCGCCATAGGCCCCACTTCCCGTACCTACGACCAGCACCGCTCCCTCACCGTGCGGAATCCCCGCTCGCAGAGCAATTTCGAGGTCGCTCGTACAGACGATCCGCGCCTGCGGGAACACCGCACGGAGCGTTCTTTCGAGCGCTTCGCGCACGCCGGGGCTCGAGATACCCGCCGACCCGAGTGCCACTGCATCGGGTTCTCGTTCGAGATCGAGGTCGCCGACGAGCGCGCGCAGCACCCCCTGAACCGCTTCGAGTCCAAGCGTCGATGGGTTCGCCGGGCCATTCTCGGCGCGAAGAGCCCGCCCGCCGCCACGTGCGACGGCTACGCTTTTGCTTGCGCCAAGATCGATGCCGAGAATCATCCCGCGCTTTCCCGCGCGATTTTCGCAAGCAGCATCGGCAAGGCGTGCGGCGCGATCGCACCGAGAACGGTGCGCTTACGCGCCCCGGTTACCGAAGGAAGATTCGCCGCGCGCTCGCGCAGCGTTTCGAACCCAAGCACCGCAAAGGCAATCGCCTCTTTCGCGTCAGCCGGCATACCCACAGCCTCGCTCGTTTCGACGCGCGCACGCAAAAGCCGTCTCTGCAGAGCGCGAAGCAATTCCGCGTTCCGCGCCCCTCCCCCGGAGCAGAGAATACGAGCATCGTCGAATCGGTATCGTTCGAGTGCCCGCGCGATGCTCTCAACGGTGAGCGCGAGCAACGTCGCCAAAGCGTCGTCGAGCGCGAGTCGCTCAAGCGCATTGCGGTATCGGCCCAGAAAGGCTTCGCCGAAGCGTTCGCGCCCGGTCGATTTCGGCGCCGGCATTGCAAAATACGGCTCCTCAAGCATCGACGCAAGAATCGTCGCATCGGCCTTTCCGCGCGCAGCGCCTTCGCCGTTGCAATCGAACGCCGCACGCCCGTCAGTCGCCTCGGCGATCCAGGCGTCGACGAGCATATTTGCCGGGCCGGTATCGAATGCGACGATCCGGTCGTCGTCGGCGCAGAGGCCGGGAGCAAGCAACGTGACGTTCGCGATTCCTCCGCAATTCAACGCGACGCGTTTCTCGACGGGGTCGGCGAGCAGAAGCGCGTCGACGTATGGCACCAGCGGTGCACCGGCCCCGCCCAGCGCGCAATCGGCACTGCGAAAATCGAAGCAGACGCTCGTGCCGATCCGCTCGCGCAATGCAAACGGGTCGCCCGCCTGCAGTGTCGACGAAGAGGTACCGTCGTGGAAGATCGTCTGCCCATGCATTGCGGCAAAATCCACGGTGCGCCCCGCGAGAAAGATCTCGGCGGCATCGGCGTAGGCACGCCCTAACGCGCGGTGCAGCCGGGCGAGCGCTGGAAGGTCGGCGTTGCCGCGCCGCACCACTCCATCGAGCAGCGCAGCCGTCTCGATATCGAATGGGAGCGTTTTTGCTTCGAGCAGGGTGAATCGCAGAGCGTCGCCGCGTACGCGCAGATCGACGAGCGCACAATCGATGCCGTCGAGCGAGGTGCCGCTCATCATCCCGAGGGCGATCACGATAGGCGATCCACGGCGGTGGTGACGCCGGTAAAGAATGCCCGCCGCAGATCGGTGCTGTCCTCGCGTCCGAAATAGACGGTGTTGGTCAACAGCACGGCGGTAAGATCGCGCTGCGGATCGACCCAGATGCAGGTTCCGGTGAAGCCCGTATGCCCGAATGAATCGAGCGAAAAGCCCGGCCCGCAGGAATTGTCGTCGCGCGTTTTGAGCGCCCACCCCAACGCGCGGCGGAGCGTGGGATCGAAAGCCTGTTCGCGCACCGCCTCTCGGGCGAGCAGCCGATCGATGGAGGATTCTCTACCGTGTAACGCCGCGAGATACTGCTCGCCGATCCATGCCGCATCGGCTGCGCTTCCGAAGAGCCCTGCATGCCCTGCGACTCCGCCGCAGAGATGCGCCTTTTCGTCGTGTACGCTCCCTTGCACGCGCCCGCGCCATTCATCGCACTCCGTCGCGGGGATCGCATGCCAATGCTTTGCGAGCGGCCGGTAACCGAGCTCTCGACGCGCGACGAAGCCTTCGACTAAGGCCTGCAACGAACGGCGTTCGCGGCGCGCCAACGCGACGCCGAGCGCGATAAAGCCGAGATCGCTATAGAGCACGCTGCTTCCGACGGGTGCGTGGAGGGGAGCGGTAAGCGCATACTCCTCGACGGCTCGGTCGCGCAACGAACGATAGTGCGCACCCGATTGCATCCCCGAGGTATGTGCGAGCAGGCTCCGCATCGTTATCGCTCGCTGGGGCAACTCGCTCCACTCCGGTATCGTCGTCGTCAGCGAGTCATCGAGCCCAAAGCGACCGCGCGCGACGGCATCGAGCGCAATGGTTGTGACGAAGAGTTTCGTCAGCGAGGCGAGATCGAAACGCGTATCGACGGTTACGGGGCGAGCGAGCGTATCGGCGCGCGTGCTGCCGTACGCCCGTTCGAAAAGCACGCGTCCATGCCGTTCGATGCGCGCGACCGCCCCGGTATAGCGCCGATGGAGCGCCGCGCGCAGCACTGCATCGCTCTCGGGGAAGAGATCAAGCACGTTTTAGCGTGACCGGTAATTTTCCGCTCGTCGGCGCCCCGGCAAAGAGTGCGGCGGCACAGGCATTGAGATGCAACGCATCGTCGCCGAAGCAGCAGATCGCGTGCTCGACGAATGGCACCGCTTCGATATCGAAAGGTTCCATCGTCGAGACGAAGATGCTCTCGGGCCAGCGCTCGACGACGCGCTGTATCGCAGCTCTCGCTGCAGCATCGAGGTGCGTGCGGTACGAGAGCAGCACCGGGCGGCGCCCCGAGCTCTCGACCGCAGCGAGCACGCGTTCCAACGAAGCCGGATCGCCCGGTTGCAGCGCAGGTGCCTCGATCGCGCCGAGCGCCGCGGCACCGAGGTCGCCGCTCGCCCCGAAGCGGAGCACGACCGATTCATTCGCTCGGGCGCGCGGGTTCCCACGGACTCGGACCACGGCGCGCGCGGCGATCGTTGCGCCGATCTCGGGGAACGGGCCCGGGGCGTCGATCGGAATCGGCGCACCGAGCGTCGCCCGCAACATGCGCATGCGCATACCCGCCTCGCGCAGCCGCCATTCGCGCATCTCTCCGCGCGCGATTGCGGCAGCGATCTCTTCTGCAGCCGGACGTGCATCGCCGAGCCGTTCGCAGATCAGCGCGCAGTCGGCACCGGCACGGATCGCCGCCGCCGCTCGCTGCGGGATCGAGCCGAAGCGGTCGAGCGCTCCCATCTCGAGATCGTCGGTAAAGGCCACCCCGTTAAAAGCACAACTCTCCCGCAGCAGGTTAGCGAATACCGCTTTGGAGAGCGTTGCCGGATACTCCCGATCGACGGCTTCGACCACGACATGTGCGATCATCGCCGCGCGTGCGTGCGGTAAGAGATCGCGAAAGGGTGCGAGATCGCGTAGATGGAGAATCGCCGTCGGGAGCGCGATCGTCGGCAATGCAACGTGAGAATCGATGGCGGTACTGCCGTGCCCTGGGAAGTGCTTAAAGGTCGGGACGATGCCGCGGCGCCCCATGCCGCTTGCAAAGGCCCCGGCGAGATCGGCGACGCGTTCGGGATTCTCTCCGAACGAGCGCGTTCCGATGACGGTACTCGCGCGATCGATGGCGAGATCGAGCACCGGCGCGAAGTCGAGGTTGGCGCCCATTCGGCGTAGGTCGTGGGCCATCTGCTCGCCGAGCTTCCGAGCCAGATCGAGATCGTCGGCGGCGCCGACGGCCATCATCGAAGGCATCGGGGCGACCCCCTCGCGCAAGCGCGCGACCCGACCGCCCTCTTGGTCGATAGCGATCAACGGGGTCGGTTCGTCGGGGCGTAGCGCACGCAACGAGTCGGTCAGCGCGCGAGCACGCTCCAGCGAGGGAAGATTTCTCGCGAAAAGCACGTAGCCGCCGAAGCCGCGCAAGGAGAACTGAGCGCGGGTCGTCGCATCGAGCTCGGCACCCGGGAATCCAACTGCGAGAACACCCTCTGCTAGGTCGACGAACTCGCTCAGAACGGCTCCTTCTCGGTAGGGAGGAACGTAGCGTCAGTGCGCGCTGATCGATTGCGCTATAAGCTTCTTCCCGGAGCGAGCGGCGAGTACCTCGACGCGGTCGCCGAGGCGAAGGCTCGCGATGGTGGCAAAGCTGCCGGAACGCTGGATCGAGGTATTCGGCGTCACCGTGACTTCCAAGGTCTTCGCGCCGACGCGGACGTCTATACTCGGTTGCTGGTAATGAATCCCTACCACCCGTCCGGCGAACGAAAGTGTAGGCGAGGGGTGCGCCCACAGAGCACTCGGTGCGAGTGCGAGCATGGCCGACAGGAAGAATGCAGAGCGTTTCACGTTAGGTACCAAAGGAACGGATCACGGCGTCGGCGACGTTCCATCGCCACGAAGAATTTTAAAGTAGGTTTCGCGCGCGGCGCGATCGCCGGAGCGCGCCCGTTGCGACGCATCGCGCAGCGCTAACACCGTGGCATCGTCGGCACGAAGATTCGCAGCAGCCAAGCGCAGCGCGAGCAAGGCCAAATCCGGGGTCTGTTCACCCAAACGAGCGATCCCCTCCATAAACGGGCGCACGTGATCGCCGACGGGTTTCGCAGCGAGCAGCGAGGCAACGACGGCCCCCTTTGCCGGAGAACTCTCAAGAAGATAGCTATCGAGAAGCTCGAACATCACCGCATGCGGTTCGCCGTCGCGACCATGGCCCTTCTTTTCGCCCTCGCGGCGCCTCTTTCGGCGCGATCCTCCTCCCTCGATCGCCTGCTTCGCGGCATGCGCGAGGCGGCTGGCCCCGTCTGGGCTGCCCATATCGATGCCGATCTCGATATTACCGACGGTGCGATAACCACTCGTGCCCATATCGACGCACGCGGCGATCGGATGCTCTTTCACCGCTGCCTCGACGATCGCTGTCTCGGCCGCTTCTACTTCGGGTCGCAGGTCGACGACCTGACGCTCAACGGTGCTCCAGTGACCGCGCCGGAGCTGACATCGAGCGAACCCGCGTTGTTACTCGCGCTCTCGCACGCTTTTCTCCGGCCGGGCTTTCGTGCTGCCGGTGGACGCCTTACCCTCCTGCCCTCGGCCGCGGGCAACGGCGAGTCGATCGAGGTGCAGGCCCCAAAAATCGCGCCGTTCACACTGGGCATAGCCCGCAACGGACTCCTGCAAAGCGCAAAGATCGGATCGACGATCTATAGGTTTTCCGATTATCGCCATATCGCAAGGCTCCAACTGCCCGGGCGCATCGAACGGGATGGGAAGCCGTATTTGACGTTCCATCATCTGCAGGTCGTTCGCACCCCATTTGTCGAGCCGCATCCGTTGCCGCTTGAATTTGCGGCAGCACCCGTCGTCCTCCCGTGGAGCCCGCGAGCGAAAACACCGGTCGTTGATTGCAGCATCGGCGACACCCCGCTACGCTGCCTCATCGATAGCGGCAATTCCGGCCTCTCGATGAGCCTTTCGCTCGCCGAACGCCTGCATCTCGAACCGACGGGAACCTTCGAAGTTGACGGCATCGGCCGCTACCTCACCGAATTGGTAACCGCTCCGCCACTGCATCTTGGCGCCGTAACGCTACCGAAGGCAACCTATGTGGTGCTCTCCGATCTCGAAGGGACGCGCTACGATGTGGTCCTCGGTACCGATTTTTTCGCTGCGGTGCGAGTAACCATCGATGGGCCGAAACGGCGCGTCATATTGACGCCGACGACGAACGCGAAAGCGGTGCGCGGAATTCCGATTCGCTTTCTCGCACTCGTTCCAACCATAGCGGTAACGCTTGCATCGACGCCCGCGCGATTGCTCGTCGATACCGGTGATGAATCGACGATTAATCTCGGCGAGAGCTTTTTCCACGCCCATCCAGCGCTCTTCCACATCACGCAGAGCCGCTCGGTGCGTGGGGTCGGGGGGACGAGCACCGAACACCTCGGTACCATAGCGAGCTGCAGATTCGGTTCGCTACAATTTTCCAATATTCTCATCGGCGTCACCGATCATCTTGCGAGTTCGGGCGATGGACATCTCGGCAACGGCCTACTCGCAAAAACGATCGTGACGTTCGACTACGCGCACGACCGCATCGAGTTCACGCAGCCGTAACCGCCGCTCCCTGTCATCCCGAGTAGCCGTTCTCATCCCGAGTAGCCGTTGTCATCCCGAGTAGCCGCGAAGCGGCGTATCAGGGAGGCGTATCGAGGGGACGATTGCAAATGACAAAAATGACGTCGAAGCATGTAAGCGCTTCGGCGTCATTAGAAGGCAACGGTAGCGTTAGCGGATCGAGTTGGCGTGGAAGAGGTTTTGGTTGTCGTAGTAGCCGTATGCGATAATCGATCGCGTCGGGTATAACGCGCCATTGGTATTATTGCGCTGAATGGCGTAGGTCGCATCGAACGTGATGGGAAGAATCCCTTGCAGTATCGTTATACGATCGTTGCTGACGCCCGTAATGATGCCGTGAAGTTGGGCGTTCTGCCCGTACTGGCCATTTTGATTCTGGTTATTATTTTTGTTACACCAGCCGCGCTCGTGGCCGGCGGGGTTGATACAGCCGTGGGGGCCCTCGTTATTATTGTCGCCGCCGCCGTTGCCGTCGCTTTGGTTCGGATTTCGACCGTACTGGTTGTACTGATTCGAATTCCTTTGGTCGCTGTTCTGCCGGCTCCGCCCCTGGTTCCCGTGCCCGGGGCCATCGGCCAAGGCAAAACCGACCGACCCGGCAACGAGCATTCCGGTGGCGAGGAGCAGTCCCAGCGTCGATTTCAAAAATTTCATGAGTGCGTTTCCTTCGGTACGTAGTACCTACCGCCAGCAACGAAGATCGGGATGCACTTCGTTACGGGCAAGCATGGTGAGACGGCTCACACCCCTCCCGTACGAGCATTTTCCTCGCGCGGGAACGACCGCGCCGAGCCGAGAAGGGCGTCGCCATGCGTGTCACCAGCCGACTCACGATCCTCGCCCTCGCCATATCACTCGTCGCACTGCCGCAGCGCTCCGCGGCGGCCACCTTTGCCGGGCTCAACCCCTGCACGCCGGTCGCCGTCGAAATGATCGACACGATCGATTCGGGAAACGCTCGCCCCGGAGACTTCTTTCGCTTCCAAAGTATCAACGCCGTTACTTCCGGCGTCGGCATCATGATTCCGACGCATACGGTCGGCTACGGCGTCGTATCCGTTGCGTCACCTGCGGGCAGAAACGGCGTCTCGGGGACGCTCGTCCTCGAACCGCGTTATTTCGTGCTGCACGGCAAGCACTACGGTGTCGTCCTCGATCATCGAGCAAACGACCTCGTGCGCAACGGAAGCTCGGGGAACCTTCCCGGGTATCTCGGCGCGATACCGATCCCCGGCGTGAGCGTCGCAATCGGCGCCTTTAATTTTTTCCACCACGGCAATAACATCGTTGTAAAGAGCGGGACGATGTTCGTTGTTTTCCCCAGCGATAGCCCACGCGTCGAGCGCTGCCAGCGAGCTGGCCCGCATTAACCTCGCTCGGCGCTCCACGCACGGACGAGCCCCAAAAACAGCTCGCTGCGATCGCGATGGGGAGCGTGCCCGCAACCCGCGAGCAATAAGCGGTCCACCTCTCCTCGAGCCGATGCAGCGATGCGCTCGAGCTGTTCGAAACTTCCATACTCGTCGTCGCTCCCTTGGACGACCAGTGTCGGAGCGAGAATCCGAGCAACGTACTCCTCGATGTTCCAATCGCGAAAAGCAGGGTGGAGCCAAATGTCGTTCCAACCGAAAAACGTGCTATCGCCGTTGCGATGATGGCGCCCGATCCGCGCCCGGAACTCCGCATCGCTACGATAGCGCGCTCCGATCGCTGAAATCGCATCGACCGATCGTTGTTCGACGAATACATGCGGCGCTTCGAGGATGAGCCCCGCACACCGCTCGGGAAACGCACCGGCGAACATCGCCGCGATCGAACCGCCGTCGCTATGCCCGAGGAGCATCGCTCGCTCGATCTCCAGCCGGTCGAGGATCTCGGGAAGAACGACCAAAGCCTCATCGTGCATGTACGACGGCGCGCGAGCGATGCGCAGTTCGCTGGAAAAACCGTTTCCGAAGCGCGAGTAGACCAGCGACCCAAATGGAGTGCCTTCGATAACGCGCCGGGGAAGGTCACGCCAGAGCCTCAGCGTACCCAACCCCTCGTGCAGAAAAACGATGACCGGGCTTTCGGCGCTGCGCCCCCGATGGTAGCTATACTCGATTTCGCCGCCACCGACGGCCAGGAGTCGCGGTTCCTCGCTCATCGGGCGACGGTACGCCCGAACGCCGCACTCGTCCTGGCGAACGCAAGCGGCGCCAACCGTTATGTGCGGTAGATTCTCGTTTTTCGCGCGGCGCGCCGAGATCGCAGCGGCCTTGCCGTTTTTTCTTCTCTCACCGGATTACGATGCGGTCGTGCCGGCGCGTTATAACATCGCTCCGACGCAACGCACCCCGATCGTTCGAAGCGACCTTCGCGCGGCGGTCGCAGGGTGGGGCTTCGGCGGCGCACACACGTTTAACGCGCGCGCCGAAACCGCCGACGAACGCCCACTCTATCGCCGCGCGTTCCACGAGCGGCCGGCTTTGGTGCCGGCAAATGGCTGGTTTGAATGGGAGCCGACGCCGAGTGGAAAGCGCCCGTATTACCTCTGCCCTATCGACGGAGCCCTCGCACTCTTCGCCGGCATTTGGGAGATGCGCGGCGGTGCGCCGTGTTTTTCAATCCTCACGCGCCCCTCGCGCTTCGAACTCGCACCGATTCACCACCGCGAGCCCGTCGTTATCGGCACCGAAGATGCATTGCGCTGGCTCGACGAGCGCCTACCCCCGCAACAACGTCGAGAACTCCTCGCGCCGCGCACCGATACCGCACCGCAATTTTATGTGCGTGAAGTGACCCGCGCGGTAAACAGCATCGACAACGACGGGCCGGAACTGCTCGGCGCTCCGACGGTCGCCGATGCCGCGCGCGACCTTCCGCTCTTTGCTCCGCCCACAGAGCCTTGACGCCGGGAGCAACTCTCGCTATGATGCGCGGATCGTGATCGCCCGCTCGCTGCCTCCGTGCCCCCCTATGCCGCCCCAAAGGGTTCCGGCCGGATAGCACGCGCAGAGAATTTCTCTCCTTACGACGTCGCTCTCCAACCGGAGCGGCGTATTTTTTTCCCTCGACCTTCGTGAAAAGGAAGCGTAGTATCGTATGAACGTCGTCATCGTCGGTAACGGAAAGATCGGTCGCGCGCTCGAAGCGGGGCTGCGTCGCGCGCACCCGTCGTGGCCCGTTCACACGCTCGGTCGCAACGACGAGCGCACGGCCGTCGCGCAGGCTGAGGCCGTTCTCCTCTGCGTGAAACCATCACAAGTCCGTGCGACGCTCGAGTCGCTCTGCCCAACGTTAAAAGCAGGGAGCGTGCTGATGAGCGTTGCCGCGAAGACGACGCTTGCCTCACTTGCCGAACTCCTTCCCCCGGGTATCGGCGTCGTGCGCGCGATGCCGAATCTTCCCGTGAGCGAACTCGTCGGAATGACTGCAATTGCAAGCGAGAGCGAAGCGCAGGATATCGAGCGCGCCGAGGCAATCTTCTCCGCAATGGGCCGAACGGTCCGGGTAGAGGAGCGACTGATGGATGCGGCAACGGCAATGAACGGTTGCGGCCCCGCGTATGCTTATCTTATCGTCGAAGCATGGATCGACGCGGGCATCAAGCTAGGCTTTTCCTACGAAACTGCGCGGACGCTCGTCGCCCAGACGTTGCTCGGTGCCGCTGCGTCGGTCTTAGCGAGCGACGAACACCCCGCTGCACTCAAAACCGCAGTTACGACACCGGCAGGTTGCACGATCGAGGGGCTCATGCAACTTGAGGACGGGCGCCTTCGCAGTACGATTGTGCGCGCGGTCCTTGCAGCGGCAGGCGCATAGCGATGCGCGCGTTCGTCAACCTGCTCCGCACCGTCGTCGCGCTTGCGGTTCCGGCTGCGATCGCCGCGCAGATTCGCGCTGAATCGCTCAAGCATTCATTTAAACCAGGGCACTTTTTTTAGCTTCTTTACGATCGAAAGCAATCTTATCGGAGCCATGATTCTCCTGCTCGCGTGGGCCTACGAACGAGGGAGCGAGACGCCGCCCCGGTACGCTCTCGCACGCGCGGCGGTCACCAGCTACCTCGCGGTTACCGGGATTATCTATTGGAGCATTCTTGCACGTGCTCCGCAGATACTGATTCCGTGGGTGAATATCGTCCTACATGCCATCGTGCCGCTTGCCGTCGTTGCCGACTGGATCGTCACGCCCTCGCCCGTCGAACCGGATCTCTGGAAGAATCTCCGTTGGTGGCTCGCGTTTCCGCTGCTCTACTGTGCGTACAGCCTCATCCGTGGCCCGATCGTTGCCTGGTATCCCTACGGTTTTCTCGACCCTCGGATATTCGGTTACCCGATGCTCCTCGTCTTCTGCATCTCGATCGCACTCGGATTCACCGCAATCGACGCCGCGATCCACGCCATCGCACGGCGTCGATTTGCAAATCTCACATCGTAAGAACGACGCGAAAGCGAGCCTCTCCGCTCATCATTCGGTCGAATGCTGCCGGAGCTTCATCGAGTGGGCGCTCCTCGATCCGAGCGCGAATGCCGTTTCGTGCGCTAAACGCCATCGTCGCTTCGGAATCGACGCAGGTTCCCGAAGGCCATGCTTTCACGCTGTGCCGCCCGCCGATCATCGCCGCAGTATTCAGTGAGAGCGGCTCCATCGAGGCTCCCACGATCAGTAACGATCCGTCGATCGCTAGGCCGCCCATCGCCGGCTCCATTGCCTTCGCCGAGGTTGCCGTTGCCAGCACCACTTTCGCACCGCCGAGTTTTTGCAACGCGGCGCCGAAATCACCGCGCTCGCTATCGATGTAGTGCTGTGCGCCGAGCTCCAGCGCCAGCTCCCGTTTTGATTTCCCTCGTGCGATCGCGACGGTCTCAAAACCCATCTTCGCTGCATACTGCACGCCGAGGTGCCCAAGCCCTCCGATGCCGAGAATTGCAACGAGATCCCCAGGGCGCGCCTCGCTATGCCGTAGCGCGTTAAACGTCGTGACGCCTGCGCACATCAATGGAGCCGCCTCACTTGCGGTGAGGGCATCGGGGATGCGCGCCAATGCATCTGCCGGTGCGAGCGCATACTGGGCGTAACCGCCGTCGTAGGAAATCCCAGGAATCTGCAACGAGCGGCACGTCAAGAAATCGCCGCGCCGACAGCGGTCGCAGATTCCACAATGCCCGCCATGCCAACCGAGGCCGACCCGGTCGCCGAGTTGCCAACCCGTCACCATATCGCCAATCGCATCGATCGTGCCGGCGATTTCATGCCCGGGTACGCGAGGGAAAGAGATCCCAGGCCAAACGTTATAGACGGTCAGCGCATCGCTGTGGCAGATCCCACAGGCCTCGATGCGAATGCGGACGCTACCCGCCGGAGGGGTCGGAACCTCGCGCGTATCGCGCTCGACGCGGCCGGCGCTCGCCGATTGAACTGCAAAAACATCCATCATACTGCTTCTTCAACTTCCTCAGGGGGCGGCAGGTTGCGAAAAGACAACCAATAGAGGCCCGCGTTGAGAAGCTGCAATGCCGAGGCGAATTCCAAAGGCAACCCGATCCACGCGTGTTCGATGAGCGCCCCGGCGACCAAAGGCCCTCCCATCGAACCAACGCGCGCGGGCAGGTTGGAGAGCGCCGAGGCGCGCGAACGTTCGGAGGCCGGAATAATTCCCATCGCATACGATTGGCGAACCGGGAACGTGACGATATTGAGCAGCATACGCAGGGCATAGATAGCACCTGCGAAGGCAAAACCCGGCGCGAACGGCATCGCCGCGAGAAGAACGCACGACAATATCCGTAAAGCGACGACGGTGCGGACCGCTCCGCCGATCGCCGCGACGATGCGCGTTACTCCGAGGTACGAGAGAATCGAGAGCAAGTTGATCGTAGTGTAGAGGATGGCGATGCGATCGGCGTTCACGTGGTAACGCTCGTGAAACCAGAGCACCAGAATCGGCCCGAGAAACCCGATCGCCAGACCATTGGTGGCATTCGTCAACATGAAGCGACGAATCAATTCCCATGTCGTCGGTGCGAGGGGCTCTTTCGAGCGCGCCCTGATCGCCCGAGTTCGCTGCTCTTTGATCGGCAACACGACCAAAGCAAGCACGATGCCGATCGCTGCCGTGAGCCAGAAGAGCGGTCGCGCGGGAAAGACGGCGAGCCCCGCGCCGAGAACGCTGCCGACCGTCCCAACCAGGGAGAGGCGCGCGAAGACCGCGGTCCGCCGTTGGTCGCCGGCGAGTTCGGCAGTAAGCGCCTGCTCGGCAACAAAATACGGGCCGAACGCACCGCCGCTGCCGACGCCGCCGCCCTGCCCGATCGTTCCGAGCGCACCGGCAAGGGCGAGAACGAAGAAGTTCCCCTGAAGCGCAAAGACGACACCTGCGAACCCCGTAAGGATGCCGAAGGCCGCCAGGATCGGCTTGCGGCCGATCCGATCGGCGAGCGCTCCGACCGCGAGCGTCAGCAGCGCTCCCGAGCCCGCGCCGATTGCGATCAACAGCCCTACCGCCGTTGCGCTGTATCCCAACGAGAGCAAGTAGAGCGGCACGACGATCGCCAGATACCCCTGCGAGACACTACGGAGCACGCGCCCGGCATAGAGCGGCAGCAAGGGATCTCGAAGCGACATCCCCCGTCGTTCGCACGTGCAGCATCGCTCATCCTTGCAGGAACCCGTCGTGTCGGTGAGGGAGGGCAACGACGTGCAGATCGTCGATGGACGCACGATATTTTCGAGCTCCGACCTCAACCGCTATCTTGAATGTACGACCTTAACCGCGCTTGATTTCGAGGCGGCTCTCGCAATGCACGAGCGCCCGGCGGGTGACCCCCAAGTCGAGATTCTCGCCGAGAAGGGGATCGCGCACGAACGCCGCTACCTCGCCGCAATCGAAGCGGGCGGCGAACCCGTCGTTCGCATTCCCGAAAGTACGCACGTTTCGATCGCCTCCTTTCAAAGTGCCGAAGCCGCAACGATTGAGGCGATGGAAGCCGGCGCGGCAACGATCTATCAAGCGACGTTTTTCGACGGCACGTGGTTTGGCCGCGCCGATTTTCTCCGCCGCGTCGAACGCCCGGGGGCCGGCCGCGCCTGGAGCTATGAAGTCGAGGACGCCAAACTCGCGCTCTCCGAAAAACCGTATTTTATCATCCAGCTCTGTTTTTATAGCGAACAGGTCGAGCGGACGTTCGACGTCGCTCCGGAGTTCATGCACGTTCTTTTAGGAAACGACGAACGGCGCTCGTTCCGCGTCGACGAATATGCCGCCTACTACCGTCACCTAAAAGGATCGTTTCTCGCTGAGATGAGCGCGTTGCATGGCGCGGCGCTCGCCGAACGGCTCGACGAGGTTCCGCTCCCTGTCGCGCACTGCGCACTCTGCTCTTGGAGCGCGCGCTGCACGCAACGTCGCGAAGAACGCGATCACTTAAGCCTCGTCGCACGTATCCGTTCCGACCACATTCGTCGCCTCGCCGAAGCTCGCCCGCCGATTTATACGATGCAACAGCTCGCCGTCGCGAGCGAGCGCAGTGCGCCTCCGGGCATCTCGCGCGCAACCTTCGCCGCGCTCCGGCGCCAAGCACGCCTGCAAGTGCTCGAACGCGAGAGCGGCGCACCGCAGGTCGAGCTGCTGGCGCCCGAGGAACTCCGTGGTTTCGGCTTGCTTCCCGAACCCAACGTCGGAGACGTGTTCTTCGACATGGAGGGAGACCCACTCTATGCGCCGGGGCGCGGTTTGGAATACCTTTTCGGCGTCTATCTCTCCGACGAGCAACGCTTTCTTGCCTTTTGGGGCAGAGACCCGAACGAAGAGCGCGTCGCATTTGAAAAGTTTGTCGATTTTCTCGTCGAGCGCCGTCGACGTTTTCCAAACCTCCACGTATATCATTACGCGTCCTATGAAAAGCAGGCCCTCCGAAAACTCAGCGTTCGACACGGCACACGCGAAGCGGAGATCGACGATCTCCTCCGGGCGGAGATACTCGTCGATCTCTATACGGTGGTCCGTCAGGCTCTTTGCGTGGGGCAACCCAGCTACTCGATAAAAAAACTGGAGCGCTATTACAACTTCCGGCGCGTCGCCGATCTCCGTAGCGGTGACGATTCGGTGGTGATGTTCGAGCGCTGGCTCCTCGACCAGAATAACCGTGCGATATTAGAGAGCATCGAGCGCTACAACGAAGAGGACTGCCGATCGACCTATTATCTCAGAGAGTGGCTCCTCCAACGCCGAGCGGAGGCGCAACGCACTTTCGAATGCGAGATACCCTGGCGCCCGGAGCGCGTACCGCCGACGATGGAGGAAGAGCGCGCCGCAGCGCTCGCCGCCTTTAGCGACCTGCAACGCCACCTCCTCGAGGGCATCTCTCCAGTTGAGAGTGCAGCAGATCTCGATGCGCTCGACGAGCAGTCGCGCGTGCGCTGGATACTCGCGCAGCTACTCTCGTATCACCGCCGGGAAGAAAAGCCCCTGTGGTGGAAAATTTTCGATGCAGCAGAGATGTCACACCTGGAGCAGATCGAGGATGGGGCGTGCCTCGGTGGCCTCGCCCTCCTCGATAAAAAAGAGCCGCCGCTGCACGGCAAAGAGCGCAATCGTTCCTATACCTATGCATTCCCAGAGCAAGAGTACACCGCCGAGAGCCGGATGCTCGATCCCGTCACGATGAAATCGGCTGGAACGCTCGTCGATATCGATGAGGAGCGCCGGCGCATCTGCATCCGCCGCGCCGGCGATATCGAAAATGCGCGCCGGTTAACCGCACTCATTCCGGCACCGCCGATCGACACAAGGGCGCAACGCGACTCGCTCTTGCGCATCGCTCAAGCGCTCCCGGCAGACCTTCGCAACGCTCGGCCACGTTCGGCGATCGATCTGCTCCTTCGGCGCCCACGCATTCGCGGCATCGCCGAGCAGGCAACGCTACAACCCTCGCACGTCGATGCCGAGAGCATCCTCCCGATCGTCCGTCAGCTCGACGAAAGTTATCTTTTTATCCAAGGCCCACCGGGCTCGGGAAAATCGACGGTCGCCTCGGAGATGATCGCCACGCTTCTCGGCGAGGGAAAACGTATCGGCGTCATGTCGACGACCCACAAGGCGATTCAAAATCTGCTGCATAAAATCGAAGCTGCGGCGAACGCTCGACGCGTCGATTTTCGCGGGCTGTACAAAACCGGCGCCGGGGAGCATTACGAGTCTCGGTTACCTAACCCGTATATCAAGACGACATCGAAGAATGCCGATTTCGCCGCAGGAGCCTGCGAACTCGCAGCGGGAACGTCGTGGCTCTTCGCTCGCGAGGATTTCGATCTCGACCTCGATTATCTCTTCGTCGACGAAGCAGGGCAGATAGCGCTGGCCAATGCCCTCGCCGTTGCACCGGCCGCGAAAAACCTCGTGCTGTTAGGAGACCCGCTCCAACTGGCGCAAGTCTCGCAAGGCGTTCACCCTGCGGGGCTCGGGCGCTCCGTCCTCGATTATCTGCTCGGCGACCATGCAACGGTACCGCCCGAGCAAGGGATCTTTCTCGATACCTCCTATCGCATGCACCCGGATATCTGTTCGTTTATCTCTGCACACGTCTATGCCGGCCGCTTGCGCGCGGCGCCGGAGACTGCCGGGTCGTTACTCGAGAGCGCGGGGCTACGTGGGGCTGGGCTCAGGTATCGGCCCGTCGCGCATAGCGAAAACGCGCGCGAGTCCATCGAAGAAGCGGAGTGCATTCTCACCGAAATTCGGCGGCTTCGCAAGGGACGGGTCCGCGTTGGCGACGGCAAGGCACGCCCGGTAACCGATGCCGATATTCTCGTCGTCACACCCTACAACGCGCAGCGCTTGCTGCTCGAAGGCATGCTCGCCGAGGCGGAATTCCCCGGGGTTCGCGTCGGCACCGTCGATAAGTTCCAAGGACAGGAAGCGCCGATCGTCTTCTACACGATGGCGACATCGAGCCTCGAGGAGGCCCCGCGCGGAATCGATTTTCTCTTCGAAAAAAATCGCTTCAACGTCGCCATATCACGGGCCCAGTGCATGAGCGTGCTCGTGGCAAACCCGCACTTGCTCGATATCCGCTGTACGACCGTCGAACAGATGGCGATGCTCAACCTTCTCTGTCGGTACGTCGAATCGGCTTAAGGCCTTCATCGCCTCTTCTTCGGCGGCATATACGATCTCATGATGAACGTGCAAAGCGGTACCGAGGCCCTCGACGAACTTGCGCGCTTTGGCCTGCGCGTCCACCCAGCCGACGGGACCCACGACGAGTTGGGGAAACGCCACCGCACCAAAGCCCGGATCGCCATCGACCCCGATTTTCCCGCCGGCCCGTCGATCGTTATCTCGATCGGCGAAGGAGCGGCGCAGCGTTTGATGCCGCTCTCGCCCTTCGAAGCAGCGAGCATGGTCGATGAACTTATCGCACGCGGATCTCTCGTAGCGAACGAACGATTGCGCCGGACGATCGAGCATCTTCTCGCACGGATCAGCGAGATCGCTACCGAACTGCAGTTGACCTCGCTCGCAATCGATTCGGTCGTAGTCTCGGAGGCGGGATATTGCATCGATTCCGCGCGGCTACAGTATCCTCATCGGCCGCCGCACCACGGCGAGGCCCAGAAAGGCACCGGCGGCCGCGATAACGTCGGCGTACAGCCCCATCCGCACGGCGGGCATCGTTAAGACAGCCTTTCGGCGACGGCAGCGAAAGTGACGTCACACCTGGGCTCCATCGGTTGCGCCGTTCACTCGTCGGCGTGATTCTGCACGAACGGCACGATCGGGATGGCCTGGCCCTCGCACGACTTGGAAGACGACGGCCCGTTCGTACTCTCGGAGAATCATTTTACTCGAGATATCGCCGTCCTTTCGGCGCAGAGCGCCTGACGAAGGCGTGCGAAGCGTGGTGCATCCTCACGATAGATACCCGTATCGCCCCGTCGCGAGCCCTCCCGGCTCCCATTCCAAGCGCGGGACGTCCGCTAGCACACGCCGAACGCAAAACCTCCACAGGAAAGCGAGGCCAGGAATGAGCCAGGAGAAAAAGCACGACGCCTTAGAAGCGGAGCCCTCCGAGAAACTCAAAAAAGAGATCGAGGACGCGATGGCGGTCTATAGCGATACCGACATGGACCCGAACCGCGACGATCAAAAAGAGATGCACCACGGCGCCGAAGACGAGGAAGAGAGAGACTAAACGATGCTCCGTTCGTTCGCTGCTTTTACCGTGCTGTTGCTCGCGCCGGTTATCGGCGCCGCAGCGACCCTTCCCACCGGGAACCTCCATTGGCGCGAGACCGGCCCGGCAGTTGCCGGAGGGCGCGTCACCTCGGTTGCAGGCTCGGCGCACGACCCAAACCTCTACTATCTCGGTGCGGCCGGCGGCGGCGTGTGGAAAAGCGATGACGGCGGTGCCTCCTGGACGCCGGTCTTCGATCGCGAGAGTGTAGCATCGATCGGTGCGGTTGCGATCGACCCAAGTAACGATAACACGGTGTGGGTCGGCACCGGGGAATCGAATCCACGCAACGACGTCAGCTATGGAGACGGCGTCTACAAATCCACCGACGGCGGGAAAACGTGGAAGAACGTCGGCTTACGCAAGACGCAATATATCTCGCGCATCCTCATCGACCCAAGCGACCCGCAGCACGTTATCGTCGGCGCGCTCGGCGACGTCTTTGCAGATTCGAGTGCACGCGGCGCCTACGTTACCTTCAACGGCGGCAAGACGTGGAGCAAAACGCTCGATATCGGCCCGAGTAGCGGCATCTCCGATCTCGCGATGAACCCACGGACGCCAAACGTCGTTTATGCCGGCGTTTGGGAATTTCAGCGACGGCCGTGGACCTTTCGCAGCGGCGGTAAGCGCGACGGCATCTACCGTTCGACCGATGGCGGACGGACGTGGCATCGGCTCACCGGGGGTGGGCTGCCTACCGGCATTACGGGGCGTATCGGGCTTGCAGTCGCCCCGAGCGATCCCAACCGCGTCTATGCGCTCATCGAAGCGAAACACGGCATCCTCTGGCGCTCCGACGATAAGGGTGCGACGTGGAAGCTGGTGAGCTCCGATACGCTCGTCGATCAACGACCGTTTTATTTTTCGCATATCGAAGTCGACCCGCAGAACCCCAACACCGTCTATACCGCATCGACCGCGCTCGCCGAAAGCACCGACGGCGGCAAGCATTTCAAAGCAATAGCGCAGAACGTCCACGGTGACTTCCACGCAATCTGGATCGCGCCGAACGATCCGCGACGCATGATCGTCGGCGAAGACGGCGGCTACGCGCTGACGGTCAATGGCGGGCAGACCTGGGCATTTTGGGCGAATCTCCCGATCGGACAGTTCTATCGGGTCGGCCTCGGCAACGATAACCCATACACGATCTGCGGCGGACTGCAGGACAATAATTCCTATTGCGGCCCCTCCAATTCACTCGACATGGCGGGCATTACCAACGCTGCCTGGTACGCGGTGGTCTACGACGACGACGGCCAATGGGCGATTCCCGACCCGATCGACCCCAATGTCATTTGGTCCGACGGGCAGGACGGCGCGCTCTTCACCTTCAAACGGCGGTCGCGCGAATATACCTTTGTGGAGCCGTACTTCACCAGCGTTCAGCAAGATTACAACATCTCTACAAGCCCCTATCGATTTAATTGGGAATCTCCGATCGGCTTTGCACCGTGGAATCCGCATGTCGTATGGTTCGGCGGCAACGTCGTTTTCCAAACGACCGATGGAGGGCTCCGATGGAAACCGATCAGCCCCGATCTCACGCGCAACGATAAGGCGCATCAGGGGCCCTCGGGAGGCCCGATAACCCATGACGTAACCGGCGCGGAATACACCGATACGATCCTCGATATTGAGGGCTCTCAGCTCTCCCGTGGCGAGATTTGGGTGGGTACCGACGACGGGCTCGTGCAATTGACGCGCGACGGCGGCGCACATTGGAAGAACGTCACGCCGCCCGATGCCAACCCGAATGGCCGCTTCGAAACCGTCGCGCCCTCGCCGCTCGAGCGCGGTACGGCCTACGCCGTTGAAGATTCGCATAAGATGGGCGAGAATGCTCCCGAGGTTTGGGTGACCGACGACTATGGTGCGCATTGGCGTTCCATCGTCAACGGCTTACCACACGACCTCTGGACCCGTTCGATCCGCCCCGATATCCATAACCTTAATATCGTCTATCTCGGAACCGAAGAGGGCGTGTGGATTTCCTACGATCGCGGCGCGCACTGGCAGAGCCTCCGCAATAACATGCCTCCCGTCTCGGTACGCGATATTCGTATCCAGCCTCAGTTCGACGACCTCGTCATCGCGACGCACGGGCGTTCGATCTGGGTAATGGACGATCTGCGGCCGCTTCAACAACTTCCAAAAGCCGTGAAAATGGGAGCGATGCTCTTCGATCCGCGCACCTCATACGAATATAATCTCACGAATAACACCGAAGGCACCTACACGAATTATGCGGCGAAGAACCCACCCTACGGCGTTCCAATTACTTACTACCAGGCGCGGCCGCAAGGAAAAGCACCGACGATCGCGATTCTCGATTCAGCGGGACACACGGTGCGATCGCTCGTCGGATCGAACGAAGCTGGCCTCAACCGCGTCATCTGGAACTTCACCACTTCACCACCCGTGAAATGGCAGGGAGCGGCGAACCCCGCGTACGCGGGGCCCAGTGATGGAGCGATGGTGGTTCCCGGGAGGTATGCTGCGCGCGTAACGCTCGATGGGCACACCTTCGTTCAGCGCTTCGCGGTGAAGCCCGACCCCGATGCCACCGAGACGCTCGCAGAGATGCGCCGGAGTTACGATGCGTTTGCCCATCTCAACGCGCTCTATTCCAGCGTCGATACGATGCTGAACCATCTCGATAGAATCGGTAAGGCACTCGCCGCCGAACCGCTCTCAGCGCATGGCACAACTGCTGCGGCCCTTGCCTCTGCACGGCGAGGACGAAACGCCGTCATGGCTCAACTCACCGCAAACTATACCAATAGCGAGGACTCCGTTTCGCGCCCCGGTGCGCTACGCGAGAATCTCGACGGGGCTTTGAGCTCGCTGCAATCGTTTCCGGTTCAGGGGATCGTCACCCAAGCGGCAGCGCAGTTCTACGCCCGTATCGAGGCGGAGTATCGCGCGGCTCGCAACGCCTATAACGCCTACGCGCGCTCCATTCCCGCGCTCAACGCTCGGCTACGCGCCGCCGGAGCTCGCGCGTTACCTCTTCTTCGGCCGGAACGCTGAGGTGCGTAAGCGCACCTCGGTTTCCGCCGACATCGCGTTTCGAGGGCTGCGCGTCGGTGTCGGCATCCTCTTCTTGATCTTCGCGGAGTATAAGGTCTTTGGAACGCAGTTCACGCAGGGCGGCGGTTTCCAAATGTGGATCGACCGGTTTCTCTCCCAACACGCGGTCTATCCCTTTATGGTTCCGATCCTGCGAGACTTCGTGCTACCGCACGCTAGCGCGATTGCCTACCTTGCAGCCTATGGCGAACTCGCAATCGGCCTCGCACTCGTCTCCGGATACCTCGTACGGATCGCGAGCATTTGTGGAGCGATCTATATGCTGGCATTGTTGTTTTCGTCAAACTACCCCGGCGCCGGCGCCCCATTTTGGGAGTACTTCGGGGCCTCCCTCAATCACCTCGTGCTCGCCATGTGTTTTGCGGCATTTGCCGCCGCCGAATCGCCGACTCGGCGGTGGCCAGGCCGGAAGCGAGCTTCCTCCTAAGGCGACTTATGCGTTCTCCAATGGGATACGCTGGGCGAGCAACGCTTCAACGCGCCCGCGCGCACTCCAGTAGAGCGCATCGCCTGGGCCATGCGAGGATGCAACGGCATGGAGTTGCTCGTGCGCCTCGTGCAGAGGCGTACCCCGTAAGCCCCGATCGGCGATATAGTGCGTCAGGCCCGACGGCATGCCCAAAAAATTATCGAGCAGCTCGTTCCACGGACTCAGACTCACTAATTGCAGATGCCAGAGCATCATCGTAGCAAATGCGCCGAGCGCGGTTTTCGGCTGGGTGCGATCGACCGACAACGCAAACCGCTGCGCCCATTCCGCTAACTCGAGCACGTTCATGGGGCGAGCGATGGCGAACCCTTGCCCCATATTTGCACTCAAAATCACCGCCGCTTCAACGAGGCCGACATTTTCGAGCCCTTCAACCGTGACCGGAATGCCGAAATCGTGGCTCAGACGGGTGAGATAATGAATGAACCCCAACGCTTTTCGCGGCGTCTGAGAGGAATTACGAACCAACCCTTGGTCGATTTTCATTTCATCGAAGGTAATGCGATCCATTCGTAGGAGCGAGCTATACCCCGAGCCCAAGTCATCTTCGGCCAGGCAGACGCCCATCGTGCGCAAAGCATCGGTGATCGTCGTCGGCGCGCCGAGATGTTCGACAGCTCCCGTTTCCAGAAGTTCGAGCGTGATACGTGTTGGATCGCTCTGGGTGCGCGCGAGCGTTTCTCGGAGAATATCGAGGTATCGAGGGTCCTTGATCCCCTGCGGCGGTAGATTGATGGATATCGCGGTGACGATTCCACGCGCCTCCCATTGCCGGAGCGCGTCGATTCCCTGCTCCAACCCTTGCGCGAAGAGACGCTGCAGTTCCCATTCGCCGAAGGCCGGTAAAAATTGAGCGGGCGCAACGAGCTCTCCCTGCGCATTGCGTAGCCGCGCCAGTGCTTCAACTTTATGCAGGGTTCCGCTCGTGAGATCGACGATCGGTTGAAAATGCATCTCCAAACCGCCATGTTGCAGCAGTTCACGCCACTCTAAACGGCGCCCCTGAGGGACGACCACGAGGCTCTGCTGATCTCGGAGCGCCAACCGTGCGAATGCATTCCCCAACGCACGCTGCAGATGTTCGATCAGCGTCTGTCGCAAAGGAGTGGTAAAATGACCGGTCAGGTCGCTCCAAAGTTGGATCAACAGTTGCGGGCGCTCGTCGTTATCGAGAACCGGAATCGTTGCCGCGGAGCGAAGTTGAAATTTTGCGAGCATATCTCGCCAGACGGCCATCGCCGGATCGAGCGCCATGGCAAGGGTATGTTCGACGGCGCCGCTACGCCATGCACGCCCGCTCGGCCCTTTCCCCGTCGCTCGATCGGCGTGAATGCTGATCGGCGGAGCTTTTCCGGCTGCAAGCATGCCGAGGTAACGCCGCGCTTTCTCCCCCGCGGTAACTTCGTATTGCAGGTTCCCCTGGGGATCGGGGCGCGAGATCGCTCCGGTGGAGATACCGTCGAGCGTCACGAGAATGTCGAGTATGCCGCTCGCGAGGTCGATAAACGTCGTCGATGAGGCGACGAGCTGATCGATGCGCTGGAGAGCGGCGTGTTGCAATGTGTGTAATTCACGCGGAACATCGAGCTGTTCGTGAAGCTCAACGCTCAGACGTTGGTCGAGCACCTCGCGGAACGCACGATAGTCATCCCGAGCGATGCGCGAGAGATCCAACACCAGATGCCGGTAATGCTCGTAAGCGTCGACGATCCAGCCCGGTTCAACGCCCGTCAGAGCGTGAATGCGCCCGACCGCTCGTGCCGACGCTCGGTGTTTCGCTTCGGCGAGTGCGGGATCGAAGAGTTGACGCAGGTGAGCGGCCTGACGCCCTTGCAGATGCCTGAACTCTTCGGGGGTCAGGTGCGCGAGGAGCTCCGACGGCCCCGGTCTCCCCACAAGATCGGCGTAGAATTCGACGACGAATCGCTCGGTCACGCCATCGAGATAGGGCGCGACGCCAAGCAGCACGGCACCGGCATCGGTACCGTAGGCGTCGATACGATCGGGCCCGTTCACGACCTCTCTCCTTGCGCTCCCACGAACGATGGTTGCCGCTCGCTCGAAACTCTCCCTTCCGCCGCCCGTCCCCGGCGGCCCCTCTCTTCAGGGGTTGCAGTGCGTACAGGAGGCAGGCTCGGCGTACTCCTCGGGGCGCGCTCGCTGCTCGGTCGAGCCGCAGCATGGGCAGCCCCACAATTCGGTGCACACCATATCGGTCGCCGTTCCGCAGTCTCGACACCGAAGACCACGTTGCAACTCGCGCAACCCGAACCCGATAGCGTCGCAGCGCGAGCAGCGCGAACGTGCGAGCGCGATCGCGTCTTCGCACGCAGTGGAGATGAGCGCCATTCGCGTGGGATTCATCGAGGCGCGAGCGTCGCTTTCGATACGCGGGGTCACACCGCGGCGCCACGCCGCGCGAGCGAGTGCGAGAAGACGGTCGCGCTCGCGCAGCCCTTTGTGCGTTGCAAGGCGATCGTGTAGCACGGCAGCGTGCTCGGGGAAGCCGATTCGCGCGAGCGCGCGCTCGAGCCCACCCTCGTCGGTAACCTCTCCTGAAAACGCATGAACCGCCGGAGCGACGGCACGCCCGACAATCTCAATCTCCGCGCTGGGATCGTAAAGGCCCACCAGCTCGATATCGATCGTCGCAACCGGGAAGAACGGATCGACGGAAAAGCTTCCCTCACTCGCAACGATGACCGCGTCGTAGTACGTCGCCTCGGCACCCGCGCGCAGCTTTGCGCGCAGTGCGTCGAGTTGCGAACCCGCGCGCGCGATCTCCCCGGTAAACGTACCGAAGCGATCGGTATCGAGCTGCAGCAGCTCGGGATACATGCCGAGCCGCCTACGCAATAATGGATCGAGCACGCGCTCTTTGCCGTGCTTGGTTACGATGATGGCTCGCCTGCCCGCAAAAGGATGGGCGCCGCTACATTCGGACCGGGTTTCGAACGCAGCGGGCGCGCCGATCATTGCCCTTGGCCGAGCGAGAAGCCCGGCTCGCCGTCGAAGGTGTAGAGCCCCTCGGTCTTAATTGCATCGAGCCCCGTCCGTTCGATCGCTGCAAGTAGATCGATCACGCTCGCGCCGCTCACCGGCCCGTTCCCTACGAACCGGCAGCGCCAGTGATCGACGCAGCGCGTCATCTCGCTCGCGCGCGGCCATACCTGCGTACCACGGTTGGTGATCATCGTAAGTTTCAGCGGCGGATTCACCTCCTGCAGCTGCGCCGCGAGCCGTTCGGCGCTACCGCCGTTCCAGTCGATAAAGACATCGACGCCGATGCGCTCTTTACGCGGCGCCGGCACCGGCGCAGAGGATGAACTCGGGCTCGCATCGACTGCGGCGTTGCCGAGCGCGGGCGAAGCGAGATGCTGCGGTCTGCGCCCGAGCCGTTCGATCACCGCTGCGGTGAACTCGCGGGTGGAGAGGCAGCGTGCGCTCTGCGCGCCGTAGATGTCGCGCGTGTGCAGGCCATCTTCGATCGTGCAGAGCCATGCGTCTTGAATGCGTTGTGCGACGGGTACTTGGCCGACATGTGCGAGCATCATCACCGCAGCGTTGAGCAATCCCGAAGGATTCGCGATACCGGTTCCGGCGATATCGGGCGCCGAGCCATGGATTGCCTCGAACATCGCGATCTCTTCTCCGACATTTGCAGAACCGGCCATACCGACCGAACCGCAGAGCTCGGCCGCAACGTCGGAGAGAATGTCGCCGTAGAGATTCGGCAGAACGATGACGTCGAAGCGCTCCGGGTTCACCGCAAGTTTGGCCGCACCGATATCGACGATAAGATGCTCGCTTTCGATATCGGGGTATCGTGCGGCAATCTCATTGAACACGCGATGGAAGAGGCCATCGGTGATTTTCATGATGTTGTCTTTGCTGAAACAGGTGACGCGACGCCGCCCGTTCGCACGCGAATACTCGAAGGCGTACCGGATGACGCGTTCGCTCCCGCTGCGCGTGATCAGTTTGAGGCATTGCGTGACGTCGGCGGTCTGGCGGTGCTCGATGCCGCCGTAGACATCTTCCTCATTCTCACGCACGATCGTGACATCCATTTTGGGGTGGAGGGTCGGCACGAACGGCGCTAGCGCGCGGCAGGGACGGACGTTTGCATAGAGTCCAAACATCTTGCGGATCGTTACGTTGAGGCTCTTATATCCGCCGCCTTGCGGGGTCGTGATCGGGGCTTTGAGCAGCACCCGCGTCGCCGCAAGCGTCGCGAGCGCCTCGTCCTCGATGCCGCTCGAGACCCCTGATCGGTAGACGCGCTCGCCGACTTCGATCGGCCGGGGCTCGATCCGAGCGCCTGCCGCATCGAGAATCGAGAGCACGCTCTCCATGATTTCTGGGCCGATTCCGTCACCGTAGGCAATCGCGACCGGGATCGAGACCGTGCTCGAGGGAACTGCGTCGACTGCGTGCATCTGCGGGAGCCTCCTTCTATGAAGCTAGATACAGGAAATGCTATTCATGTATGATATAACTCTCTCGCACCCCCGCTGTCAAGATGGGAGATAGCAATGGACCCACGATCCGGTTGGACCTTCTTGAGCAATCACGGCCACGTGCTGGTCGCGCTCGCGCATGACCCCGAGCTGCGGCTCCGCGACCTCGCCGAGCAGGTCGGCATCACCGAGCGGGCGATCGCTCAGATCGTGGTCGATCTTGAAGCCGCCGGGGCGATAGCGCGCGAGCGTGACGGCCGGCGCAACGTCTACCGCATCCATCGTTCCCTGCCGCTGCGCCACTCCGTCGAAGGGCATTGCACGGTGGGGGATTTGCTCGACGCGGTCATGCGCAAGCCTCGCTAACGGGCTCGTATCGGTCAAACCTCTACAAACTATCGGCGCCCGTGCCTTGTACGCTGGGGCAACCCGCGGATAATGGGAAGCGAACCCCATCGTCTTTGAACCCCATCGTCTTTGAAGGAGAGTGCCCCGATGTCCGAAGCGAAGTGCCCGTTCCATCAACCCGGCGGTGCAGGCCCCGCGAACGAGGATTGGTGGCCCAACCGATTGCCCCTCAACGTGCTGCGCCAGAACTCAACGAAGTCCGACCCGATGGGCGAAGGCTTCGATTACGCTCGAGAGTTCGGGAGCCTCGACCTCGCCGCGATAAAACGCGATCTCGCCACGTTGATGACCGATTCGCAGGAGTGGTGGCCCGCGGACTTCGGGCATTACGGGCCGCTCTTCATCCGCATGGCCTGGCATGGCGCGGGCACCTACCGGATTGGGGACGGGCGTGGGGGCGCAGGGAGCGGCCAACAGCGATTCGCACCGCTGAACAGTTGGCCCGACAACGTCAACCTCGATAAAGCCCGCCGGTTGCTCTGGCCGATCAAACAAAAATACGGGCGCAAGATATCCTGGGCCGACCTGATGATTCTCGCCGGCAACGTCGCACTGGAATCGATGGGCTTCAAAACGTTCGGGTTCGGCGGCGGGCGCGCCGATGTGTGGGAACCAGATGAATCGGCGTATTGGGGGCCGGAGAAAACCTGGCTCGCCGACCAACGATATAGCGGGCAACGCGACCTCGCAAACCCACTCGCGGCGGTGCAAATGGGGCTCATTTATGTGAACCCCGAGGGCCCCAACGGCAACCCCGACCCGCTCGCCGCGGCCATCGATATTCGCGAGACCTTCAAACGCATGGCGATGAACGATGAGGAGACCGTCGCGCTCATCGCCGGCGGGCACACCTTCGGAAAGTCGCATGGCGCCGGCCCGGCAACCCATGTCGGCCCGGAACCCGAAGCCGCGGGGATTGAAGAGCAAGGCCTGGGCTGGAAGAGCAGCTTCCGTTCCGGCAAAGGCGCCGACACCATCGGCGGCGGCCCGGAAGTAACGTGGACCAAGACACCGACGAAATGGGATAACGATTTCTTCGCAACGCTCTTCGGTTACGAATGGGAATTAACGCAGAGCCCCGCCGGCGCAAAACAGTGGACGGCGAAGAACGGCGCAGGCGCAGGGACGGTTCCCGACGCCGCCGATCCGAAAAAGTTCCACGCTCCGACGATGCTGACCACCGATCTCGCGCTGCGCTACGATCCCATCTACGAGAAAATCTCGCGCCGCTTCTACGAACATCCCGACGAATTTGCCGACGCCTTCGCGCGCGCGTGGTTTAAACTCACGCATCGCGACATGGGCCCGCGCGCCCGTTACCTCGGGCCGGAGGTGCCCGGCGAGGCATTGATCTGGCAAGACCCCGTTCCGCCCGCGCAAGGCGAGAGCATCGACGCGAACGATATCGCCACACTAAAAGCAACGGTACTTGCCTCCGGGATTCCCATTTCGGCGTTGGTCGCGACGGCCTGGGCCTCGGCTTCCACCTTCCGAGGCTCCGATAAACGCGGCGGCGCAAACGGTGCGCGCATCCGGCTCGCCCCGCAAAAAACTTGGGAGGTGAACCAACCCGCCATACTCGCACCCGTGCTCCAGAGACTCGAAGCGATTCAGAACGATTTTAACCGGGCGCAAAACGGGCGCAAGCAGCTCTCGCTCGCCGATCTCATCGTGATCGCAGGTGGTGCTGCAATCGAGAAGGCCGCGAAGAACGCCGGCATCGCGGTGAGCGTTCCATTTACGCCGGGGCGCACCGATGCGACTCAGGAGATGACCGACGTCGAATCGTTCGCGGTGCTGGAACCGCAGGCCGATGGGTTCCGCAATTATATCAAGAGCGAGAACGGCATTCCGGCCGAAGTACGGATGATCGATAAGGCGCAATTACTGACGTTGACGCCGCCGGAGATGACGGTATTGATCGGCGGAATGCGGGTGCTCGGCACCAACGTCGGTGCATCCAAGCACGGAGTTTTCACTACGCGCCCCGAGACGCTCACCAACGACTTCTTCGTGCATCTGCTCGACATGGGCACCGCTTGGACGCCGACTTCCGAGAAGAACGAGCTCTTCGAAGGGCGCGATCGCAAGAGCGGCGCGCTCAAATGGACCGGGACGCGCGTCGATCTCATCTTTGGATCGAACTCCGAACTGCGAGCGCTCGCCGAGGTCTATGGTGCTGCCGATGCGCACGAGAAGTTCGTCGAAGATTTCGTGGCCGCGTGGAGCAAGGTGATGGATCTCGACCGCTTCGATTTGGCCGCATCGGCGCGCTAACGCCGAGCGGGAACGGGCTATCGGCGTCGGCGCGAGCTGCTGTAGACCTTGCGCGGCTTGGGGGCGACGGCGGCCACATCCGGGAAGAGCGGATTGATCTCGCGTTCGAGGCGCCGGCCCAGCGTGTATTCGATCTTCAAAATGAGCGGCTCTTCCTCGGCTGAAACGAAGGTGATCGCATCGCCGCTCGCTTTCGCGCGGGCGGTGCGCCCGATGCGGTGAACGTAATCTTCGGCGATCAACGGCACGTCGTAATTCACGACGTGCCCGAGTTCGACGATATCGATACCGCGCGCGGCAATATCGGTTGCGACGAGGACGCGAATCTTCCCATTTTTGAGACTCTCCAGCGCCCGCGTGCGCTGCGCTTGAGAGCGATCGCCGTGGATGAGATCGGTGGGAATGCGCTGTTTGCTAAGCGCTGCCGCGAGGCGATTGGCGCGCGACTTCGTGCGGGTGAACGCGATCGCGCTGTAGATATTGTTGTCTTTAAAGAGCTCGAGCAAGAGTTCGGTCTTCTTCTCCTGCGGCACCGAATAGATGCGTTGCGTCAATAGCTCGATCGGCGGGTGCTCGGCTGCGAGTTCGATGCGCACCGGGTCGTGGAGTATCTCCCCGACGAGGACCGAGATCGCCGAAGGCAGCGTCGCCGAGAAAAAGAGCGTCTGGCGTTTCGCGGGAAGCACGCGGAGCAGGCGGCGGACCGCGGGGAGAAAGCCCATGTCGAGCATGCGATCGGCCTCGTCGAGCACGAACGTTTCAATCGCATCGAGCCGCAGATCGCCGTTGCCGAGGTGATCGAGGAGCCGCCCCGGCGTCGCGACGATGATCTCGGTTCCCGACGCGAGCGCCGCAAGCTGTCGGCCGAAAGAGACGCCACCGTAGATTGCGGCGACACGCAGCGTGGTGTGACGTACCAACGCAGAGAGATGGACGGCGATCTGCTCGGCGAGTTCGCGGGTCGGTGCGAGAATAAGCGCGCGCGTCGTTCCGCGCGGACGATCGAGCAAACGCGCGATCAGCGGGAGGCCGAACGCCGCTGATTTTCCGCTCCCGGTCTGGGCACTGGCGAGGACGTCGCGCCCAGCGAGCGCGGCTGGAATCGCCTGCAGTTGAATCGGGGTCGGTTCGGTAAAGTGGAGGTCGGCGACTGCGCGCAGCAGCTCCCGGGGAAGGCCGAGTTCATCAAAGGTTGGCATGGATGTCATTACTTTCGAGCGTGCACTAAACGATCGCACGGTATGTCGAAAGCTCGGCGCGGGAGGATTTGCCCCAGCATGCCACGAGGGCGGCCCTTCCGTCAAGCACTTTTCGCCGTGGGAGCGCGGAAAAGGAGTCGCCGAACCGGCTCGGTCAGCGCTCGGGCGAGGCTGCTTTCACCGGCGCACGAACGTGCAGCCAATCGACGAGGATCCACGCGCCGGCGGCGATGCCGAAATTCTCCGCGAACTCCGTCCAGTTCCCCGGCAGGTGGGGTTGCGCGACGATCTGCGGCAACCAGACCGCGAGACCGAAGATCGCTAACATCGCGACGAGCAACTGCAGCGCAAGCATGCGCATGAGCCCAGTGAGAATCGCAATCGCCGCAAGTGCGAAAGCGGCCGTCGTGAAGATCGCCCAGAACATCTGTCCCGGCGGCATCCACGCGGGCACCAGCGAGGCGGTGTATTGGAGGTAGACGACCTGCGCGATTGCATAGGACGCCACGCAGAGCCCGAAGAGCAACATCGTTCCGCGTACCAATCGTTCGTTCGGAATTGCGCCCGTGCGCTCGACTAAAATCAACGCCCCCGAAATAATGCCGAGCACTTCGAAGATGCCGATCCAAGCGGCGGGATGCACGATGCTTCCTGGAATTTGCAGGAGCACGAAGACTCCCAGTGCCACCGCGACCGTCGCCGCGCCGAGTCGCATCGTCACGCGCAAGAGCACCAGCGTGCCGCCGACGATATACGCAATTCCCAGACACACCAGGACGATCGTATGCAGCCTCCCGTCACCGAGGACGAGATGCTCTTCCGATGGTGTCAGCCGGTGCCAGTAGAGTGCGGCGACACCGAGGAGCAGCATCGAGAGCCCGAGTACGCGGAAACCCCAGTCTTTTTTCATCGCACGGACCTCCACGGCTTCGGGTCGCGCCCGGCAACTCGACCGCGACCGAGAGCCTTCCGTTCCGATTGTCGGCGTCGCCGGGGAGTCCTGTGCGGGGGATAGATTTCGCGCGATCGAGTGGCGCGAAGCGGCAGTGAGCAGCCTTGGCTTCGTACACCACGCGCGGGGCGCCTACGGCCACGTGCTCCGTCGCTAAAGACTGAGTTTAGGGCGATGCACCCCATCGAGCTGAAGATGCGAAAGAATCGCTACCGCGAGCCGGCCGGCCTCATCCGAAACCGCCGCCCACGAGCGCCAGCGCTCGCGAAGACCGCGGTACTCCGATAGGTCGTCACCATCCAAATCAAACGGCTTGGGTTCGGCCATCTGGCGCGCTAACTGTAGGAGCACCGATCAAAACGTGGTTTGAGTTCGGCAAGCACGTGATCGTCGTCTGCTGAAAAACGGTGCTTCGCGTAAAGGGCGAGAATGGCGTCAGGAACGATTCGCTGAACCGCTGCAGCGGCCGATAGCACGCGCTCCCAGTCGTCTTCGGAATCAACGCTTTTCAAGCGGTCGGTCACGGTTCGTCGTTGTATAAGGACCGCACGTAACGATCCCATAGATTGGACGTTCCGTACATGTGGTGGCTTTTGCATAGGCGCAGCACCTTGCGCGCAACCTCCCGATCGGTTGCAACGAGGTCGCGTAACCAAAGCCAATCAGCAACGTCGCCCCGCTCGAGCACGTCGTCAAGCGCGGCCAGCGATGTCACATTGGCCCCCGTAAGATGACGGTGCAACACGAGCCCAGTATAGCATAGATTGCGGGCCGAAAAGTGGAGAGGGGGCATCCTCGATGCGCTTTTCACGACCGCTTCGTTTTCTCCCCATTTTCCGATCGAAACCGATCCTGTTGCGACCTCCGTTTTCGTAAACATCTCGGGCGCCCTCAATGCCAATCCTCGTGCCTATGACGACCTCGTCATGGAGGGGATGGGCAGGCGGATTGAGTTCGGTGTTTAACGCTGCTCGGCATGAAAGTGCGAACCGCATCAGCCGCGCAACGTGCCGGCGGCCAACGGTGTAGCCGTCGACGATGCAGCGCATCGTGGTAGTGCTATCAGGAATCGAACTCTCGAAGTAGGGTTCGGAAGATCCTGTCCGCCACCGAAAAGTCGCGTTCTGGAAGGGTTTTCGCGTTTTCGAATGCCGGGTCATCCCCTCGAATCTCGTCGCTTTCCGCAAAATCCGTTAGACGGCCGTTCGACGAGCAGTACGCCCCTTTTAGGGGCCTTTGCGTACGGGTGGAGAGATGCACGCCCAGCCGCTTGCGGAGTGCATCGATACCGCCATAATGTCGCGGTCCTCCTCACGATGTGGCCACCTGACGAGGGCTGAACCGAGAGCTGCATGAACCGTAGTAGGTCACCATGGCTTTGATGTCACTTGAAAGCGAGCGGCGTGTTTTCAGGTTCGGTTCCGATGAGATTTCCCGGGTTTCAATGATGCTTATGGATTACGCTCGCCAACCGCGTTTCAGCGAGCAACTCAGCATGGCTGAGGCCGAGGTATTTAGCGATTCCGATCGATTCGTTGATGAGATACTTGTCGCGCGCAGAAGTATGGCTTGCGAAGAGGCCCTCTTGATGTGGTTCACGTTCGAACGGTCGATCGACGAACGAGATAGCATGCTTATCGACTACTTCTTGCAAACCTCGTCCCACGATCTCACGCCCACGCAGAGCGCGTATCTCGAACGTGTGCGCGAGAGTTGCCTGCGCCCGTACGAAGTGCTCGCAGGCAAGGGTTCCAACGACATCGCGATCTTGCGTGATTTGTGGACCGACGAAATCGTTCCGCTCGGCAGCTCCGTACGGGCCTGCGGCGCGCGCGGCGCCGGCATGGCCTTCGCGCGCGCAACGATCGGCGCCAACGGCATGCCTGAATTGCTGGAAGCGCTCGCCATGCCGAGGGCGGAGATGGAGCACGCGCTGTTCATGCTGCGAATCATGCACCACGATCTTCGCAAGAGGACGCCCGAGTTGAGCGACGACGACTTTTTCAGGTCCGTGACGCCATGGATGCTGCGCGCATGGCTCAACTCGTTTGCGCCTCCACGCAGTTTTCCGGCCGGGAAACGTATCGTGCAGTTGAAGGTTGAGTTGGACGGCATCCGTCCGCGCATTTGGCGGCGCATGCTCGTTCCCGAAGCTATCACACTCAAAGCGTTGAGCGGCATCCTTGAGCGCGTGATGGGCTGGGAAAGCTACCACCTCCACGAATTCGAAATCGACGGCGTCGCCTACGGAACGCCCGACCCCGAGTATCCGCTACCCGTCCACACCGAAGTCGATCGGCGTCTCAGCGATTTCAACCTCACGAAGGGTGCGCGCTTCGACCATCGCTACGACTTCGGGGATGGCTGGCGACACCGCGTCATCGTTGAGAAATATCTCCAACCCGAACCAGGTGTTGCGTACCCTGCCTGCATCGATGGTGCGCGTGCGTGCCCACCGGAAGACGTCGGCGGCCCCGACGGCTATCGCGACTTTCTCAAGATCCTACGTAACCCGAAGCACCACGAGCACCAAGCGATGAAGCGGTGGGGCCGCCGCAAAGGCCACAGCTTCGATCCGGAACACGTCGATATCGACGCAGCAAACGGCCGGCTACGCAGGCGGGTGCTTATCCCAGGCTAACGTGAGTTGCGGTTCGAGAAGGCGATTGAAGCGTCAGTCACCACAGTCTTTCTTTCGAATTGACTTCGATCGACCGCGTTGGCCCAGCCCTCTTCATTCGATTCGCCGCTACCGAATGAGCCGCTTAATGTACGCCGTTACATAAGCGATAACGCCTTCCGGCGTCGACTCCAATTCAATTTCCTTAACAACCTCCGCTATGGTTGCCGTCCACGCTGCGGGAAACTCGGGAGTCGGAGGCCACGCGTGCGTGGCTTCGCGTTCGAACGTGGTTACACAAGCTGCACGGACGCCCTCGTCGTCCGTTGGCGCGGCTCACGAAACGGGGAGTGACGATCACCGGGAGAAACGTTGCGCGCCACCGAGATACCAACCCGCATCGTCGACGGCATATCACGCTTTCCTGCACGATACAGCGTCATCCAAACGTTCGTTCAACGATACGTCGCTTCTCAGCGAGCAGCCAACGGCGACCCGGCGGCGCGAACGGCCTCGAGACTTTGCTTGATGTCATGAAGACCTTGCGATGAAAGACGCGTTCCCTTGCCTCTATCATCGTGAACGACGGACCCGTAGCGCATACGGGCCTCAACAGACGGTTCCGTTTGGAGCCGCAGCGACGAACGAGCGCGCCACTCGAGACGGGGCATCCCACGCGCCAAGATAATCATTCGCTCGCTTATATCGCTGCCAAGATCGCGCGCGAGAAAAGCGCGCTCCGGCAATGCCGGTTCGGCAGCGGGTCGATCGCCTGCCTCACCCAGCGGCAGCCCTTTGCCTACGCGCGCCAGCGACGGGGCACCCCCCTCTCCACCACCCCCGCCTGCAGTGATTGTACGGCCCCAGGAACGCGATGAGGCCACACGGGCGAGACCTCGTCGGCAAGCCAAACAGGGTCGTAGCGAGCGAAAAACGCAGATCGGACACGACAAGGCACCCATCGCGAGGCGCTCAACCCGTTGCATGCAACGCTGATAGCGCGTATATTGTTGCATGTAACCTAAGAGGAGGCTTCACATGGGAACTCCGCGCGTTAACGCACGCGTGCAAAAACACCGCAACGCGCTACGCATGGCGGGACTGCGCCCGGTGCAAATTTGGGTGCCCGACACACGCCGCCCCGACTTCGCGGAAGAATGCCGCCGCCAGTGCCGCCTCGTGGCTCAGGCAGACAGAACCGACACCTTTATGCAGCAGTTCATGGACGAAGCCGTGGCAGACGTGGACGGCTGGACGGAATGATGCGCGGCGACCTCGTCACTATTGCCGTGCAAGGGGACTTTGGCAAGCCACGGCCCGCGTTGGTGATCCAAGCCAACCAGTTCAGCGAGCACGCAAGTACCACGGTGCTGCCCATCACCAGCACGTTGGTTGCCGCGCCGTTGCTCCGCATCACGGTGCAGCCGAGCGCAGAGAACGGTTTGCAGCAGACTTCACAGGTAATGGTGGACAAGGCCATGACCGTCAGGTGCGACAAGGTCGGCCCCGTTGTCGGGCGCATCGACGCCGATGCGATGGTGGAGGTCGAGCGTTGCTTGGCCGTGTTTTTGGGCATCGCGAAATGAGCGACAGAGGTGGCTTCGGGTAGCTGGACAGCGCCGTAAGTGGTGACTTCGCTCCGTCGAAGGCGAAAGAGCCTTCAAGAATGGTAACGCTCGCGAGCGTTACCAGTAGAGTTCGATGCGCTCTTTGCTCCTTTCGAGTTTGACCTCGATCGTTACGGTCCCGTTGAGCTTGTGAACGAACTCCGAGAGTTTTTCGAGCGAATACGTCCGGCCGCGCCCGCGAGCAATGTTTGAAATATCGGACTGAGAAACGTCGAGTTCCGCTGCAGCCTCGGATTGGCTCCAACCGCGCCGTTCGATCGCTTTAGAGATAAAGTGCATGAGCTTTGCCTTGGCAAGCGCTTCTTCGGGATGCGGAAGGCCGAGGTCCGCAAATACGTTACCGCTGCTTTCGGTTACCTTAATTTTTTCAGTCCTCTTGCTCATGAGTGCTTCGCTTTCTTAGCGTCGGCCGCGTGCGCGCGAGCCTGTTTCAATCGTTGTTCGATGCGGTCGAGATCTGCTTGAGGCGTGGCTATCCCGGACTTGCTTGGTAACGCTCGCGAGCTTTTGAACCCCTGCGCTCGCCAAAATTGAACCCCTCCGCAAGTTCGACGGGGCCTCCTTCGAACTGGTGTTCGTAACAATGCAAACACCCAAAGGAGGCCCACGGAGGGATGATTTCGATGGAACATTGGGAGGACATTCGCCTGCGCTGCGTT
>Ga0080006_1139435_pt1 | contig 53833 bp, 33 predicted proteins | sample RS3BMetagenome_FD_69209 | JGI IMG/M metagenome (GOLD analysis project Ga0080006, IMG submission 69209) | Ferric oxide microbial mat and aquatic microbial communities from Rainbow Spring, Yellowstone National Park, USA - RS3B (SPADES... ... | reverse complement strand
TCCGAGCACAAACCGACGACGAGACCCGATTCTATGTCGGGTGAAGCACCCCTCGAGCCGACGCCCTCTATGGTATAGAAATGCTGTTCTAGCTCTACGAACTATCTGCTCGAGCGGTTCAGGTGCAAAGGCGGATACAGAAAGGCAGGTTCTAGGCACACACGATAGGACGTATGAAACGACCAGAATATCCGAGACGAAGTATAGGTAATGTAACATGGAGGTAGGGTGTTTGATGGATACTTCACCGCGCACTGAAAAAACACAAAAAAGTAGGAAAAGAAAAGAAAAAGAAACAAAAAAGCGTATAATTCGAGAGCGCTGGCCTTAGTAAACGTTTTGTCAATGAAAAAAATCGATCAGTGCATACTTTCGACGAGTACAGAAGGCGAACCTGATCGCCTTACTCTGCTTTCGTGCAGAGTCTGTGCCTTCAGGTCATGCGCTTTCTCTGGGCGAAGCACTCGGCGACTAATCCACTTAGCGCACGCGCAAGGGCATGATCTATTGTTCGATAAAGGATCCGTGACACGCGATGTGTTCCGTGAGGCAAAACTTACCGAATCGAAAAGCGAGTTTGGGGGACAAATCGAGACATTTCGATTTGTCTACGCTTCCTTCGCGAAATACGGTGACGCAGGCTCCACTCGAAGCGACCGTGCGGGGGACTAATGTACGAGTCCAGAACTTATCCAATTCAAACAGAAGAGACGGGAGCCTCTGGAAGCATATCCACTGAGATGTATCGAGCAGATATCGAATGCCATCTCATCGAAAGCAAAAACGACAGAAGAACTTGTCTTTCGAACAAAATCGATTCTTATACATTACAACTTTAGTGAAACGTCGGCATAGGCTTGTTTTCACATCGCCTAAGGACGATGTCGCGTTGTTTTATCCCGTCAATCCAGCAGTGCGTTTTGGTGCGCCCACGAGTTGCCTCGACAGGGGACGATCAATAACCTGGGGAGTGCGTGCTCTGAGCATTCTATATGTAGGCAATAAAGAAGCTTGGAAGCTCGTACATATGAATTCGATCATGATATCGGTGATTTTACGAGCCCATGTTATAGGATCGTCACGAATAATCCTGACTCTAATGATGTACCGAACTGCTGCCTCAAAGTGTCGACGGATCCACTCGGAAAAAACGACCACGAATCCCAGAACTACATATGTATCCATAAGCTCTTACAGTCACGCTTCGAATATAAAAGATATACCCCTTAATAGTTGGAAAAATGATCGATGAATAGGAATGGGGCAAGCAGCGCAGCGTTCTCCTTGATTGAGGCACACCAATGCGCATGGACAGACGCCATCGAAGGCGCACAGCAGATCACACCTAGCCACATGCGCTGCGGCGATCTCATACAGATTATTACACAAAAAAAAAGAAAGAAACAAAAAAGCGCATAATCGGAGAACGCTGGCCTAAGTAAACGTTTTGTCAATGAAAAAAATCGCATACGGATCAGACGCGGGCCAGTCAGCGACGTCGCCACCGTAGACGCACAGACGCCTCGGGATGAGGGCCGCTGCGGCGATCGCGCTGCTCAGAAAACGCCGCCCGCCGCGGAGCATCGCGCTGCTGATTGGGTAGTCGGGGCCACCAGGGCGGTGCTTCGAGGCAGGTAAGCCCTCGGCAAGAGCTTTGGTTGTGGCGTCCGGCGACAGCACCTTGCAGTACGTTGTAACGAACGGGGCTTACGCACAGGTTCGCTTGGGACGTCGCCTGTCCACTGGAAGCGTGCACAGTGGCAGTCTCGTGGTGAAGGCTTCCGGTGGGTACTGGGTTGGCTCAGCGTACCGTTTCGGGTTGCTTTGATTTACCCGGCTACAGGGACCCGTATTGGCAAGTATTTCTCGTGCTCGTGCTGGTGCGTAACTCAGGCATTCTGGATAGACACGCCTCTGATCGTCGAAGACAGTGCTTCTAGGGCAAGTGCTTGTGCGCGAAAAGAAGAACCTGAGGTGCGCTAAAGAGCCCGGCCGTAGCGTCACTGTCAAGTTGTACTCGTTGGGTAGCCTAAAGAACGACATACGTTCGGCGAAATAGGAGCACCTTTTCGATTAAGGATCGCTTCTGTGTCACGCTGGATACCAGGAACTAGTCGCACGCGTTGACCGCTTGCTGGCGCGCTGCAGTCTTCACGCAAACACGAATCCAATACGCCACTAGCGCTCTTCTGCGCCTTCATATTAGTCTGACCCTGTGTTCTAGGATCGAGACCTCACGTCGCACCTTTAGCCAACTGTGCAAGAACTAGACGAGAGGTGAACTGACATGGTCGAGGTCAAAGAACGTGCTGGCATGCTCGAAGCTGCTGGATCGAGCGTGTATCAACAAGCGGGTGATCAGGGGAACAATCCCGCCCTCGTTGGCGCCGCGCTCTCGCAGCTGGCTTTGGAGTCGAGTTCCAACGCTAACACCGGAATGTTCACCATTGGACGTATGGATGGCAAGTCCAGCCTCGCAGGAGCAGAAGCAGCACTCCGACCAAGCCAACAATCGTTGCTAGCCCGGCCTGGTGTGTATTTCGATCCGTCGACGCGCATATTTCGGCTCTACTCCCGCGAGACGTTGTATGCTTTCCGAATCGACGATAATCGGAATTTGGAACATCTCTACTATGGATCATGGCTCCAAACGGATGACAACTTGACATACCTGAGCCTGGGCAACGTTCCAGGACCATTTGATCCCCATGGCATTGTTCCGTCAGCCGTGGAGCCGAACATCATGCAAACCATGGGTCTCGATGAATTGCAGTTTTCTTCTGAACAAGAACTGCAGCAGAAATGGCGTTTATTCACACGCGCGAAGAATGATTCTGCGGTCTCTGGTGACTTTGAGAACACCGGCAGACCGCGTCGTCTCGAAAACGCCTCCTGGCGATTATGGCACATGGAACGCATGAAAGGCTCGGCTGTCGATCTGGACAAGGACCTCTCTGATGATGTTTTGGAGCGCGCTCTGCAGCGCGGCGGGAAATCGCTCAGTCAATCCGCATCGGAGAAGGTGACAGAAACGCAGCCACAAGCAATTTTACCCAGTGGTGAGGCAGGCGGAGAGCTTGTTGATGCCTCGGATCGTGCGAGCAGCACGGCACCTGGTTCGCTACATCGGTTCGCCTCGACGCCTGCGCTGGACTTGTCGCGATCAGAGCACTCGTTGGCATCAGTGATTACCAGTCCGCGTCTCGACTGGAATCGCGGGAAACGCGACAGCATGGGCGCTCCCAAGGAGGCGCCCGCTCGAATGGTGAGCGGTAGCGCAGCGGAGGGCCCACAAGGACCTCAGAGCGTCCAGCAGAGCACAGCCGGAGGCAAACAAGCTCCATCGCTCATGCAGACCGCTTCTGAGCTGGATCTGGACTCGGGGCAGAAATCAACAGCATCCGTCGTGAACTGGGGTAAGTTGGATCAAGAAACAATTAGCAAGAACGTGAAGCTGCTAGAAATCTCCGATAGCGGAACTGGCGACTACCGCATTCCCTCGATTGGTGTCATCTATGAGGATGGATCCACGTTGTCGCCCTTCACGTATCGTCGACACCGCATCCGTCGCGGCAAAATTCCGATGCCCAATTACATGCCAGCTGTGTTCACCGAGGACGTCCACGAAGCGACGACGTTAATTGTGGAAATGGTCGACAACGTCACCGGTTTGGTGGTGGAGCTCATCTACTGTGTTGTGCATGATTACGATGTGATCACTCGTCATTGCCGCATTCGCAACGAGGGTGACGCTAATGTGATCATTACCCGAGCGATGTCAGCGACGCTGGACTTTGAAACTGACGACTACTACTTGACACAGTTATCCGGAAGTTGGGCACGAGAACGCCAACAGGTGATACGGCATCTGCGCAGCGGGCAGACCTCGTTCGGCTCCACACGCGGTGGCTCTTCACACCAGCACAACCCGTTCGCAATTATCTCTGCTGGTGAGCCGAACGAAGATACCGGTGAAGCGTTCGCTGCGCTACTCGTCTACTCGGGAAATTTTCTCGTGGAGTGTGAGGTGAGCGAGACCGGGCGTACGCGCCTGAATATTGGCATTCATCCCCAGGGCTTCTACTGGAACCTCGAGCCTGATGAGGAATTCATCACGCCAGAGGTGATCCTTACGTACAGTGCGCAAGGCATCGGAGAGATGAGTCGTCGATACCATCGGCTGATACGGGATCGCCTGCAGCCACCGCAGTTCCGCACATACATCCCGCCGGTGCTTCTCAATACCTGGGAGGCGCTGTATTTCCAGCTCTCGCACGAGTCCGTACTGAAGATCGCAGAGGTAGCGAAACGTGCTGGAATTGAGATGATCGTCATTGACGACGGCTGGTTTGGCCGACGCAACGACACCTCGGACGGCCTGGGCGATTGGTACCCGAACCCGACCAAGTTGCCTTTCGGTCTGCATGGTTTGGTTCGCGAGCTGACCGCCACGGGTCTCAAGGTCGGTCTCTGGGTCGAGCCAGAGATGGTCTCCGTCGAATCGGACCTTTTCAAGGCGCACCCGGACTGGGCGCTGCATATTCCAAGTCGCGGCAAGACCATGGGCCGCAACCAGCTGGTGCTCGACCTGACACGCAGCGAAGTCCGCGATTGGCTCGTCGACACCATGAGCACGATTCTAAGCTCGTGTGCAATCAGCTATATCAAATGGGATAATAATCGGTTCCTGACGGAAGTCTACAGCGCAGTGCATCCGCCTGAACGACAAGGCGAGATTGCGCATCGCTATATTCTCGGGCTCTACGAAGTACTGGGCCGTATTCAGGAGCAGTTTCCTGACGTGTTTTTCGAGACTTGTGCCGGTGGCGGCGGCCGCTTCGATGCTGGCCTTCTGTACTACAGCTCCCAGATATGGACCAGCGACAACACGGATGCGTCGAGTCGGATGCGGATCCAGGCGGGCACCTCGCTCTGGGCACCCGCCAAGGCAATTGCCGCGCACGTGTCCACCGTGCCGAATCACCAGACGCTGCGGAGCGCTCCGATGAAGACGCGATCTCTGGTTGCCATGTGCGGTACTTTTGGGTATGAATTAGACCCGCGTGTCCTGTCTGAGGATGAGCTCCGAGAGATTCGACACTACATTGAATTGTATCGGCAGGTTGCTCCGGTTGTTCTGTTTGGAGATATGTATCGGCTGTGGTGTCCGTTTCGCACCCAGAATTGTGCCTGGATGTACGTTTCCGCGGATCGCAACCGTGCGTTAGTGTTCGCGTTCAACCAGATACGCGAAGTTGGGCGGCTGGAGCCTCGCTTACGCCTGCGAGGACTTGATGCCGAGCGAGTCTACGAAGTAGAAGAGTGGTGTCCTGGTGTGATGCAACGGAATACCCTGACCGGTGCGATAGAGGCTGCACGCAGCGGCGTCTACCAGTACGCCGGCAATTTGCTGCGGATGACTGGACGTACCCTGATGCTGGCCGGTCTTCCTATCAAATTTGTATTTGATGCGGACTCTGTACTGCTTAATATTGAAGCGGTTGATTGGAAGTATTCGGGTGCTCGTGAGGCATTCCGTACGATTGCCAGTCCAACGGGAAGCACGACACCTTCTTTAGGGCGTTCCTCAAACTAGCTGAAACAGGTTCTGGTGGATGAACGAGAGCGAGCGGCCAATCTGAGACCGTAAAGACGATTCGTTGGATCACGACCAAAGGCACGTACTCTGCCCAGGAAAGCAGGGCAAGCAGCGTCTTCTAAAACGATCGGGATCGAGGCACCCCCAGCTTTCCGTTCGCAACACAGAGTCGAGGCCGTTCTGGAGATGACATGGAAAAAGTGCGCTGCCGCTTCGGATGCTCGAACGTACGACTCTGCATGCAGGTTTTTCTCGTCGCGCTCGAGTACAATATTGAGAGAAACGATTGCTCCATTTCTGGGGAATCGTCTTTTCTAGAATCCGCTAAGTATGCAGAACTCCGAAAAGCTTCTTTTGGAGAGATGATTAGCGCTTCATGAGTACACTGTCATTGCGCATGTCCAGCACGTGCACTGGGCATCAAGGTGCCTCTCTGAGAGCTGCCGTCTAGTCTGTGACTAGTCTGTGACTTGGGACAATCCCGGCGATGATGCGCGGAGAGCGGCACCTGTGTATCCACTGGCAGTTGTTGTACTCACGCGGAACACAACCCAAACGGCAGTGCCAAGAAACGATAGAACGTACGGAACGACCAGCATATCCGAGAGGAGGTATGGGTCATGGAACTGGGAGCTAGAGCGCTGCACGGTAGACGCTGTGCCGAATACCGATATCTATTCCGCCATCTAGGATCCAGGCTACACGGAATCGCTTTGTCAAACCAAAAATATTCCATCCCTGCCGCCGCCGCCGCCGCCGCCGCTACATGCACTGTAAGCGATGAGGTGTCACAATCGATGTCGTGACTGAGCGCGTTGCGCGCGCATATCGCCAGGCGGTTTCTCGTACATTTGCGCGAGAGCGCCGGTGCTGGACAGCAGCTGTACGCACCGTTCAGCGACGCTCTGCGACGTCCACTGGCTGGGGCAAGTCCTTGCGATGACGACCGCTTTGGAGAAGCAATGCACACTCTTGATCAGTTATGAGAAGGGTGTACCGATTCTGTTGCGCTCAAGCTTGGGCGAGCGGCGTCTCGGTGGCAGCGCTATGGAGAGCACGCTGGAAGGTCCGACCGCGTCTGATGCGAACGTTGCTGAAGCGGGTGCCCTGCCTGGGGTACCAGTAGCGCTTACCAAACTTCCTGCTCGATCCACAGCTGCTGCCTTATCCCGCGAGTCCCTCAGCAGAATAGGAGGCATCCAAGGCAGCGCGTTAGCCAAGGTGGAACGCTTCGTCGGAAACGTGCTCTCGGCAGCTGCCGAGGCGGCGGCAGCGGCAACTGCTGCAGCAAGCAACGGCTATGAGTCTGGTGACGGTTCCGAGGACGGAGCCACTGGGGAGGATGGTCTGGTGGAGTCTGTATTGGGGCTCGGGCTGTCGCGAATCCGGAAGCTCGCTGCCCAAGGTGCCGCTTGGACGGTGAACGATCTGCGTCAGGGGCTGGAGTCCACCGACGTCGCAGATAAGGTCATAACGCTACGCGTACTCATTCTCATGCAGCTGAACGGTGAAATCCCTGCGACGCAGCAAGGCTCGCTTCTCATGGCGGTCATTCGATATGTCTTACCGAACGAGGATAATCAGCTTCGAAAGTTGTGTTTCATTTATCTCGAGATCGTTGATAAGACTGGTCGTGACGGCAAGATGCTGCCAGAGATGATCTTGGTCTGCAATTTACTGCGAAACGAGCTTATTCATCCGAATGAGTACTCGCGGGGTTGCGCGCTACGTCTTTGTTGTAAGCTGAATGAGGCGGAGTTACTGGAGCCACTCGTGCCGGCTATTCGGCAAAACCTCGAACACCGTCACGCTTACGTTCGCCGTAACGCACTGCTGGCAATCGGTGCGATACAGCGACGTTTCCCGCAGCTCATACCTGACGCAGCTGAGCACATCGTACAGTATCTGGAAAACGAAAACGATCAGAATTGCCGAAGGAACGCGTTCCTGGTATTGATTCAGGCGGATCAACGTCATGCTGCAAAATACCTTCTCCATCATGCTGAGCAGCTGCCTTCATGGAGTGAACCTATGCAGCTTGCCGCTCTAGAACTTGTGCGCCGCTTTCGAACAGATGAACTGGCGGAGAGAGGCACGTTCGTGAAGCTCATTTTCGCATTGCTACAGTCATCGAATGCCTCTGTAGCTTTCGAGGCAGCGCAGGTGCTGGTCCGATTGAGTGCAGCGCCTACAGCTGTTCGTGCTGCCGTATCGACGTACTGTAACTTGCTTGTGACGCAGAGCGACAATAACGTCAAGCTCATCTTGCTTGATCGTATAACAGACCTGAGGCAACACTTCGCCCCGATCATTCAGGAACAGCTCACAGAACTGTTGCGAGCGCTCTCAGCCCCGGACCTGCATGTGCGGCAGCGTGTGCTTGATCTTGTCATGGACATGATCGGGCCTCGAAATGTAGAGGAAGTGGCCTCTGCTTTGCGCAAGGAGCTGCATCGACTGGCGGACAATATCTCCGCGGAGGATTCTGCCTCCGATGCAGCGCTGAACTATCGGCGGATGCTCATTCGAGCCATCCATCAGTCCGTAATTCATTATCCGGAAATTGCCGCGAAGATCCTGGGCACACTTACGGATTTTATGGGAGACGCAGTTGGCCTCGCTGGACTCGATGTAGTCTCGTTTCTGCGAGAGCTCGGTGAGCGCTATGTGGAAATGCGCGAACCCGTGCTGCGGCATTTGCTGGTTGCACTACCTCTGATTCGCGCTGTCCGCGTTTTTCGTGGAGTACTTTGGACACTTTGTGAGTTTTGTGCGAAGCCGAGCGAAGCCATGGAGGCGTTTGCGGCTATTTCGCAGCAGATCGGTCATCTGCCGTTGACAGGTTCGGGCAGCGACAAGGCGCTGGCTCCCACTGAACTTGAGCATGAGGACTCGCAAATGGCGGTGCCTCCCATAGAATTGGCGGATAGGGCATGGTCAGCCACGCCCACGAGCGCGTCGGCGTCGATGAGCAGCACAGCAATCAGCTCCAAAAAGGTGACGAACACGTCGTCGCGGCCGCGCGTGCTCCCCGATGGAACGTACGCAACCGAGACTGCGGACGCGTTTCAAGGCAGCGAGCTAAGTCTCGGCGACAGTAGCTATGTAACGCTCCGTGATGCGGATGCGCTCTCGACGCCTGCACTACGTCGCATGTTGTTGCAGGGTGATCACTTCCTTTGGGTTTCTGTTATGACAGCGCTGACGAAACTCGCCCTGCGCCTCAGTCAGGTGAGGTCGGAAGCCGCCGATCTGCATTGCACCCCGGCGGTCTGCCGCCGCGCGATGGCTTATGCGCTGTTGTTGGGCGCGTCGCTGCTGCGTCTCGGGCGGGATCGGCTGCACGCGGAGACCGTCACCCGTCTCGACGAGGACACAGCACAGCGGATCCAATCATGCCTCCAGGTGCTACTTCAGGCCATGCAAGGCAGCCTCGATGCACTCACGTACCACGTTTGGTTGGAGAGCTCTCATCTGGCATTTTGTGAGATGCTGAAACGCCACCGCGCCTCCGAGGATGCTAAAGCCAAAGCGCGCGCCCTCGATGAGCAGCTCCCCGTGGAGGCGCTCGTTGATTTCCGACTGCTCCAAGCGCGACGTGCTAGCAGTATGGCGATGAACCGAGGCCAACGAGCACAATTTGCTACGAGTATCGGTGCGCTTGGCCGTTCTGGTACACCGGCCGCTGTCGTTCCCGCTACAGACCCGAACGTGGACGACATCGAACTCGCGGCGTGCGGTGACCAGAGACGTCGCGCCGCGCTGCGCGACCTGCATCTGCGCCACCTGCATGCGCTGTCGGGGCTCAGCGATCCCGTCTACGTGGAAGCACAGATCACCATGCACCAGTTCGACATCCTCCTAGACCTGTGGTTGCTGAACCAAACGGAGCACCTGTTGCAGAACGTATGCGTCGAGTTATTTACGCTGGGCGATTTGCGACTGTGCGAGCGACCGAGTCCGCTGGTCCTGGGGCCACACGAGTCCAAACAAATACGTGTGGCACTAAAAGTGTCGTCGACGGATACGGGAGTGATATTCGGCAATCTCGTATTCGACTATGGACGTTCAGCGGCAAACAGCGGCGTTGAAGACGGTTCCGGTTGTGTGATAGCGCTGCACGAAATCCATCTCGATGTCATCGAGTACCTGCAACCAAGCGAAATCAACGAGGCTCTATTTTGCAGTATGTGGGAAGAGTTTGAATGGGAGAATAAGGTGACGATCCGTTCCCGGCTGGGTAGCCTCGACGCAGTACTTGCGCTCGTTTCCGAGACGTTGCACATGCGTTGTCAGAGCCCGCGCCATGCGAACAACAAGAGCGGTTTTTTGGCCGCAAACCTGTACGCAACGAGTGTCTTTGGCGAGCATGTGCTGGCGAATCTCAGCGCAGAGCGCCTTGCAGATGGCACGATCCAGGGCACGGTTCGGATCCGGAGCAAGACCCAGGGGCTTGCCTTGTCGCTTGGTGAGCGACTTGGCCAAACCGCGTCGCTTGTTGACGCCATGGTCTAAAGTATGCATCTTAATACGGCATCTCGCCTAGTAATGGACACTTGAAGCCTTCTCGTGCTCGCGATCGCACAGCTCGCGTTGGACGTGAAACGCTGGGCGCATCCAAAGTGCGGGATGCCGGCACCTGCCCCAACTGCCAACGCTGGTATCGGCAACATTGAGGCACTTGCGCCAAGCCCTCTTGTGCGTCTGTTTATTGATGAGAGCTTGCTTTGGGAACTTGACGTCCGTTTATGCATGTGCATCACTGACATGCAGCTGAACAATGCGCTTCCAGATGCTTCCTGTTCGTACGTATGCATACGCCCGTTTATGCATGTGCATCACTGACACGCAGCTGAACAATGCGCTTCCAGATGCTTCCTGTTCGTACGTATGCATACGTCCGTTTATGCATGTGCATCACTGACACGCAGCTGAACAATGCGCTTCCAGATGCTTCCTGTTCGTACGTATGCATACGCCCGTTTATGCACGTGCATCACTGACACGCAGCTGAACAATGCGCTTCCAGATGCTTCCTGTTCGTACGTATGCATACGTCCGTTTATGCATGTGCATCACTGACATGCAGCTGAACAATGCGCTTCCAGATGCTTCCTGGTGGCATGCATGCGTGCATGCGTGCATCGACACGTGTCCTGGTGAACTTTCTCTCTCACGTCGGCAATAAATCCTCGGTTTCAGCACGTCTCGAGCAGCCTAACGGGCTTGGGCGCGTTGGAAGGATGCCTGCATTCGATGACTCGTTGAGGTTTCGCTCGAAGGAGCTTGCTGGTGACGCTCGGCTTCGTTGCCGGTGTGCTGCGTCGCTAGGGTCCTCCGAGAGCCTTTCCAACTACTGCTGTCTTCAGCGGTGTCGTAAGGAGCTCCACTAGGTTGCGACCGCGCTTGGCGCATGTGTGGACGCTGTGATGCCGTCGACGCAGCAGCACGAGCCTGTGATACGTCCTTTGGGTCCAGCTGGTTCCCGCGAGCGCTAGTGCGGTGACTCGACTCCGCGCTTGGGCGCCCGCTGCCGCGCCAATGCCGCACCCTCGAAGGCCTCGATGTGCGGGCTCCGCGCTGTGGACGACGCCCATCAGGGTTGCGCTGGGGCGTCTCGTCAGAGCGCCGCTGCGCTGCCGCCCCGGTTTGGTGATCGGGCGCTGTCTTGTGACGACTGTCCGGCTGATGCGTAGCGGCCGCAGCCTCTGTGGACACATCTAGGTGCTTGGACGACGCTTTCTCGATGAGCGCGCCGTTTGTGGCGCGCTCCTTGGATCCCATACGGGACGTGGCCGGTACACTGCTCGCTACGGGTGGCGCTGTTGCCCGCTGGCGAGCCGCGGCGCAACGCTGACGACTGCGGAGGTGGCCCAGGTAGCTTGTTGCGAGCGTCAGGATATCGGTGTGCTGTTGATCCTCGGTCGCGTTCTGCTCGTGCTCGATTAGTTTGGTTAGTGCCTTTTCCATACGTTCAGAAGCAGTCTGGTTACGCGACGGGAACTCTTCTACCATAACGTTCAACGCCCGCAACATATTGCCCAGCGTCATGTGGCGGTGCTCTTCCAACGAATCGGTTCGGGATGGCGCATCCTGGGGGCCTGGTGCGCTTGCCGTCGTCGTGGACAGGAGCGGCGACCCCGCGTTAGCGTCCTGCATTGAGGGATCGTGAACCAGCGACTCGGGCAGCTTCTCCAGCGCTTCACAGACTGTGTTGAGCATCTTTTCGCGCATGATTCCGTGCCAGAGGACGTACTGCGCCCATTGACACGGAGTACCGCCACGCCCCTGAAAAGTCACCCTGGAACAGCGATATCTTTGCCACGCATCGGGTCCGTATCGAAGCCATCGATCCGTGAGACGCAGCGCCTGACGCACGAAGCGAGCGAGGCGAATGCACTCTAGGCGGGTCATACCCACGATCTGCAGAAAAGCTGTCTTGAAAAGAAGTGTAAGCAGGAGCAGCACATTGAAGGGCGTCGGATTTGGATCCTGCGCAAGCAACTCTATCCACGCAATGGCACTGTTGTAGGCAGCTGGCTTCATCAGGACCCACGGCAGGAAGCAGCGCTCGAGGAGAAACTCGGCAACAATCTGTATGCGCATATTCCGCTGCTCGGGGTCGTTGTCCGCGTTGACGATGTCGTCAAACGGTCGCGTGCCCAAGGCGCAGGACTTCGGGCCGTCGGGCGGCTGTTCATTGCGCCAGAAAGCGTGGAGCCATTCAAGCGAGACGAGCTCGGCAAAGCTCGCGACCCCGGCTTTGCGCAAGCGATCTTGATGGTGAGTGTCGGCTTCAGCTATCATAACGCCAAGCCGCCGCTCAAGCACGTCGACTCGAGATGTTTCGGCCAGTGGTGCCGACGGACGACTGTATCCCCACATGCGACACAAGCACAGGAAACTTTCCATGCAAAGTGAGTCGCCGATTTTCTCGAGACCCAGACTCGGTGCAGATGATGAACGTTCAGCGGAACAGGTCGATGCAGATTCTGTACTAGACAACTGTGTCACCGTTGTCGAGGCCGCGCGCTGCCTCTCTCCGAAACTGGCCAGTTGGAGAAAAGTCGCATGCAGGGCATCTAGAAGCACGGTAGCCGTCCGCAGCGGCCACTTGCCAGCCGCGAGTTCCTGGAGCAACTCATGTTTGGCAGCGTCGAGTGCCACGAGCAGCGCAAGCGTAGGGGAGCTTGCGTCTGCCGTCTCTGGCTCAAACACCGTCTGCAGGAAACGCCATGTCTCGGCGTTTGTTGGCTGCTCAATCGCTGGCCTTGCCAGCGATTCTAGACCACTGTTGTTGAGCATCTCATCATCCCATGGTTGAATGCCGCCCATGCATTCCAGGGCTCGCTGAATGAGCGCGTAGAATGCGTAATCACCCCGGATGATGCGCCTTTCAGCCAGCTGTAAGAGCGCACGCCAGCAGTCCTGCAGCACTTGCTGCAGAGTGAACGCCGGATCGACGCTTTCGTAGCCATGGATCTCGTTCTCATTCGACGGCAAAAGTGCAGCAAGGTTCTCTACCATGCGCCGACTGAGCTGTACAACAAGTTCAATGGTGTTGAGGAACCAGCTCGCCAGACTGCCACCGTTTTCTTGAGAGCGAATGCGAGGTCTTTGGGTTCCGTTCTGTGCAGATCCCGCTAATTCCTCGACGAACAGCGCGAAGAAGACATCGAGCGCGAAAGCGAGCGCATGCACTCGCTCCCCGTCTGAGGCGGAACTGAGGTCCGTCCGAGCTCGCAACAGCCACATAAGCATCTCCACAACAGGCTCCACGAGGTTATCGTAGCTTTGAACTTGGTCCAGGATGATGCGCGCTACAGCCCACGGTTCACTGTAGAGCATCGGCTCGAGCGACTTGGCAATGTAACCAATCGTATCGCCGGCGAGTCGACGTAGCAGACGTCGACTCATGCTTCGGTACAGGGCATGCCAGAACGGGATCAGTACGGAAGCACGTGGCTCAGCTGAGCTCGAAAGACGCACGCAGGTCGCACAGGCATTCAGGTACAAAGCATAACGGTAGGCATAGGGCAGCGAGGAAAGTGCAGCGTTAGCATCTCCGAAGAGCCAACCTGGAACCGCCGCGCTCCCCTGGGAGAACAGCACAGCAAGTAGAGGCGAGCAAGGAAGAATTCCGTCACCCGCCCAGAAGGCGGATACTGTGGAATCTACCTGTGCTTCATGCGCATCAACAGCAGGATCAGCACGCTTCACTGCTCTCGTACCGCTCACAATAGACCACATCGCCTTGAAAAGCTCCGGACGCTGAACGAGATGACCACCGAGCAGGCGCCAAACACGAAGAAGCAGTGCTCTGGTGTCGTTGGCATGGTTGTTCTCGTCGCTGGGCTCAGCCGCGGCAGCGTCAGCGCCGGTCGCCATCACGACGCGGGATCCGTTTCCCGTAACTTGACTAATATGACGCATGATGTAGGCAAACAGGGCATATCGAAGCGGAGCAGCTGCGTAGACAAGCTCCCGCCGGCAGTGCCATAGGGTAGCGTTCTCGGTCAGGTCTGCCAGCCACACACGCTGGATCCAGGTTTCGACCAGATGCAACTCATCATAGTCGATCAGTGCAGCCAAGAGAGCAAGTTCGCCAGCTATTGGTGCAAGAATGCCTCGCATGCTCAGGGCATCGTAGACGGCGTCGACCGCTTTGGTAGCGTTGTCTGTCTCGCGCGAGGCCGTAGCCGCTGATGCCTGCGAACCCCGCTCCGATGCTGACGCCTGCTCTCTGCTGCAGTCGCGTTCAACCAGGCGCACGCGCGCAAGTGCTTTCGTTTGGGCAGTGATGAAGGCTCCCAGCTCATCCCAGGGCTTGCTTTGGACAGCGCTCGCTGGGTCTATGGGCGCTGCTCTCGCTGAACGCGCATCTGCAGCAGTGTTTTGTTTTGGCGGTGGCGACGCGGTTGTCGATGTCTGCCCACTCGTTGCTAGCGTTGCGTCAGTTCCGACGGTGGCGGCGTCCTCATAATCCGCGTTCACCACATGAGGCCACAGCTGTTCCAGTGAGACGATTCTCTCGTGAATCAGACGTGCGGCCACCAGAAACACTGCCTCCGGTAGGCGCTCTTCGGGCACCGCTTTTTGGTACGTCACACAGGCCGCAGCGGACTGCAGCTGCTGGAGCCGGAACCCCAAGAGCTGCGCAGCGTTACGAGACGGGACACCTCGTAGCCAGTTGATCAAGGCCTGTTCGATCTCGACTAGCGTCCGGCAACGGATACAGACACCGGAATCGGGCAGCGAGTGCCGTTGCTGCTGCTGCTGCTCCTCTGGCGTTCGTGGCTGCGGCAGTTCAGCTCCAGGGCCAGCCGCAGGCCCCGAGTTGAGCAGTGCAGCCTTTCGATGCTGCCGCAGTTTCCATTCATGGATAGCGATCAGCATTTGGATGCCCAAGTCGTATGCTCGGTTTGTTTCTATGTGAAAAGTCGATAGATGCTCGTTAACGATCGCATCTAGGGCGTGATCGGGTTTCATGTTGCTCGATGCGTCTAGTTTGGTGTCAGTAGAAAAGGCATCTGCGTTTTCCATCCAGATTGTGAAAGCACTGAGCAGACTTGCAAAACCTAGCGGCTGTTCCCGGAAAACCTGGTACACTGGTTGAGTGTAATGTATTCGGGTATGAAGTCGCCGCACTGACCGCGTCCACTGTGCCGGCTCGTCGAGCTCGCTCACCAAACCGGTTTGTTGCCAGCTCTCAGGCGGGAGCCAACGCACGAGAACCGCCTTGCTAAGCAAGTTCCGATGCAGAAGGCGCCGCAGGAGCTGGGTCCACCGCGTTCGTGCGACATCTGGCCAAGTCACGACGCTGCGCTTGGGTTCTGCTTCAAAAGAGCTAGCGCTCGCGAGATAGAGACACCAGAGCGCCTGGGCGAGTGCTGCGTCAATTCCTGATCCATGGGACGCATCTTTTCCCAGCTCTTCCACGAAATGCTCAGTTTGGGTCGCAGCGGCTTCCAGCTGGGCTTGCCAGTGCGCATCTTCAAGTTCAGAATCTTTCGAATCATGCAGAGGCCAAGAGAGAAACGGGAGCAACGGAGATAGCGCACGATCAAGCTGCTCGGAAAGCGTTTCTTTCGGCGTCTGCAATACGGCAGCTCTGGGCTGCTTCTGCTGAACTGGCAGAGGCTTTGGCTGCTTCTGTGTATCCGATGTGTCTGACCCCGTCAAATGCACCTGCTCCGTTGTTTCATCATCGTGCCGGCCTCCGCGAACACGTTCCGTCGTCCGTGATCGCACCTGACGTCGCACGGGTACAGCGTCCGACACGCTTTCCTCGAGGTGCACGCCCAAACGTTCAAGCTCAGTTGTCCTGCGCTTACGTGGCGGCATGTTCGAGTTCACAGGCGTTTACAGCGCTGTCGCTCGATGGACGCTACCTGCCTCGTCAGTGCGAAACTGCTTTAGAGAAAAGTATTCGTTTACAGGGCGCGTACTGGAGCAGTAGACCATGCCGTGGCGCGCTTGCCCTGTCTCTACGATTGCTTCAGTGAAGGAATATCAATAAATGGGTAGAAAGAGACCGTATATGGTTTCCGCGCATGTGCGCTATGTACGCTCGTGTCGGAGATTCACCTGGTCCACGGAACTGCTCGATTTGTTATTCTTTTCGACTGCTTACTGTTCTATTTGAGATAGAAAACCTCGATACTCGATATGCATCCGTAGGAACTTGTGGATTTACATGCCGTTTTAGAGTTCTCGGTTGTCTGTTCGGGATGGCTCCTTCACCGCTTTTCAGGCGGTATACGACACGGCAACGCGATGTAGATGGCTTGCGATGACATCGCACCACGGTTCGTAGACCATCAATCTCATGATCCAAATTGTATGCAAAGGCTTCCACGCTTCCCAGCTCCTAACTTGTCTCATGATCAAATCATGCATGCTTCAATTATTCCATAATTTTATTCCAATGCAACCTTTGGAGCTGCGATGCGCGCTCTTGGATCGATGACGGACAAACGCAACGTCGTTGCTTGGCGACTCATTCACTAGCTCTTGCCAAGCATTCAGTGAAGTTTCCACGTCAAATCATCGATTCCGGTCAAAGGCAAAATCATGATTTCTTGGGGGCCAGCTACTAACCGAGATGTCACCGCAACACGATACCCCGCGCTGGATATGCTATCAGCGGCAAACTGCCATTTGTGATCACATGAACAAGGATTCTGGACTCGGACTTTAGTCATCGCAGCGATCGATTCCGCTGGAGTATGCATCATCGCTTGTTACGATTCGAGCGTGGACGGATCGGAATCGCTCGAGTTCCTCGCCAGCCCAGGATTTCTTCTTGGTACTTGTTTCATTACGGACAGCATTGCGTCCCGCAACACGTTTCCTGTTCGTTCCTCCAATGGTTCGTGAATGCCGCCGACGCTCCGTACGAAAGACATAGAATTCGCTTCATGAACTCCACATCGCCGGCCAGCTTCGCTTCTTCTCCCTCATGTCTGCTCATGGTATCCATCGGATGCATTAGCGCCACGTTTGCTCGGACACCGGCTCACTGCAAAGGGGAAAACTGATAGATCGAAAACTTGTAGAATTCGTCTCTTGGTGATTCTAAACGAAATGAGAAGAAGAAGAGTGAGGGCCTGTACGTATGAGCTGAATGATGCTACCCGGTAGCTTACGAACCCGTGTTCGGGGGCGTCGCGAATCAACTCGATGACAGCGGCGGAACGAAACCCCGCAGCAACGCTTCGAACGATCCCATACGAAGCGACAAATCAGAGCCCTAAAATCACATATGTATCCGCAAGTCTGTACTCCTGTCCATGGAATTCCAAAGTTGTATCTCTCAAACATGTTCAGTAAAAAATTGCAGGTCAGGAACAAAGCGAGCAGTACCCTGTGGGAAGTTTCATCTGACTTGAGAGAAGCCGCCGCATTCCCGGAACCAAGATGCGTAACCTGGCATTCTGCGTCGTGAAAAATGACGTCACTTTGGAAGCTCATCGTGCAGCACTAGAGCGTTTCGGCAACGTTGCAGCACATGCAGGCAAACGCTCTACTTTCAATTCTGTGATCTAGAGCGCCGTACCCGTTCCGCCAAGGTCGAAGGAGAACGCTCCTTCCGTACGGTGCGCGTGCAAGCTCCTCGATCCACAGGCCTTCACAGAGCGCAACGCACACACACACACACACACGAGGCCCGGAAATCTTGCAGTGAATCGCGCTCCTGTTCAGTGGAGCGTCAGACTGGCAGCCACTATCAGCATCCGTCCCGGAAGCGCGTCCGATAAACACCGAAACTCTCGTGCCATCATAAGAGACGCTGCCTCGGAGTCCCGCGACTTTGGTTTTTTCAACCTTTTACGGATGCTCCTGGGCGACGCTCGTTGCATCCGCCGCGAGCGCTGCTACTAAGTCTGCCTTTCGTTTCAGATGTCGATGAGGAACACCCGCACGATCGAGGCGTGCTCGCAGCTCTCGAACGGTAAGCGCCTCTAGCTCCTCTGCATCCGAGTGCCGCAACGCTTGCGGGGAACTTGCTTCCGCTGAGCACGAAGGCTCTGTGAATCGCTCTGTCGCCAGAGATCCATCCCCAACAACGTGAGGTTGCCGCTCTGTTCTTGACGACTCAAGCGTGTGCGGTAGCAGCTGCTCATTCAGCTTGCGGGCATCAGTTGACGTGTTTGCAGCATTCTGAAGCAATGCATTACGATCACGAGCGGCTGTGTCGCCTTGTGAAACCGACCTGCTTTCCTCAGCGAGCTGATGATGCGATTGATGCAGTTTTTCATACTCCACAGCAGCTTGCGGAACGGTGGCCGCAGCGAACAACTCGGATTTCCCGGGCTCGTCCCCGGACTTGGAACGCTGACGCTTCGCTGGGTACGCCGACTCGGACGCTGTTGGGCTTTCTTCTTCTTCTTCTTCTTCTTCTGTTGCTGCTGCGGTATGCTCCGCACGTTCATCTAATAGCAAATTAACCCCTTCGCCATAGCACTGACGATGGAACGCAAAGCCGGTTTCCGTATCCATGACCGCATCACGCCAAAGCCACTGATCTCTCTCGGCATCATAGAAAGTCTCAAGTTCTTCGTGACATACCGGACAAACCGCGTCCTCAATAATGGCCGGAATCGCCTCCGATGTTGAAGCAGGCGCAGCAGAGCCGTCGGCAAGGCGTCGCGCTCGGTCACTGCTCACCTCCGTCGCCATGCTTGCCACGTTATCATGACCGGTGCCTCGCAAGTTCGTTTCCGTATCCGAGGAGGCTGGTGCTGCAAACACGAGCCCCGCTTCCACGAACGCGTCGCGAGAGGGAGCCAGACCGCCACTTACTGCATCAGCTGGCGGCGACTCGAAACCGGTACCGGGATATCCACCTGCATGTTGCATCCACTCAGTCGCATTCATGAACCAGTTTCGCGACATACCACCGCGTTGACGGAGGCGTGTCCGCTGATTCTCCGCGAACACCCAGTCCAAATGATCCCGGAGCTGTGCCCGCGTCCGAAACCGAATACCCGTACCATCCGCTTTTAATGGGAGCCTGTTGTAGAGCTGTTCAACAGCGTGCGATGGTGAAATTCGTTTGATGTCACAAAAGCTAACACAGCGCTCACGCCGTTTCCGTCGTGGACGCTCGCTTCCCGAAGAGACACTTTCAGCCTCGTCAGTACTCGGCGGTGCGCCTACCGCACTCGTGTGGCTGTGCGTTGAGGCGGTATGTGTTCCGCCGCCCCAGAAAGAGACCGCTGCCGCTGTGCCCGGCACTGACCAGTTCAGGGAATAGCCTGGTGCAGCGGAGTGCTCCATGGGGTTCCAGTTCGAGCCTGGAAGAGGTCGCTGCAACGAAGCCGGCGGAACAGCCCCGTACGGCAACGTCGAAGGCACCGCCGCAGAAGGCGGTACCGTTTGCTGTATGCCGCCGATGAGCGCACCAGGCATATCGGGGGTCATGCCGGGCGCCCGGCCTGCACCCATCCAGGAAGCTCTTTTAGCCTCAGCGAGAGAGCGGATGGCAACCTGCATCTGCATCCGCAACTGCTCCAGATACTGCCGCAAAGACCAGTCGCGGGGACCCAGCACGCTCAGCTGCGCCTGTACGAGACGATCAAAGAGAGTTACATCCTCTGCTGGTGGTAGGATTCCTTGCTGGACGAATTGAATCAAACGCTCCGAGGCGACTTGGATGTCAGCGTTCGGTCCACTGGCATCTGGCAAACGGCCTGCTTCCACCATGGAACTCGACGACGGCGCCAGCTGTACGCTAGACCAAGCACTGGCCGTGGTTGTGCCGGTCGACTGCAACGATGCTCGCTCCGGAGCACCAGGCTCTGTGGACGGTGCTGAGGATGCCGGCACCGACGGGGCATCTCGTTCGCGTTCGAATACCTGCTCTGTGAACGCTCGTCCAAAGTATCGAGCATCTTGCCACAGGTTTACAAGCTTGTCAATTCTCGGGGCAAGTGCGGTATGGGTTTTCCTTAGCTGTCGCAACAGCGCCGCCAGACCTTGCTCCTGGAGATAGCTCCGATACCGCTGCGCAGCGTCTAGGAAAGGACCGACTCTTTTGATGATCGAGTCGATCAGGTAGAGCGTTGCGAGTAGGGCGTCTTCTGAGACTGCTACCGCGCTATCCTTTGCCCCCGATACCTTGTCTAGGGATGATGTTCGCGAGTTTGCTCGTTTGTCCGACTGTAGCGCGGACGCGCCTCGCTCTAGGCGCTCTAGCAGCAGCGCTGCAATCTCCCGAGCTCCGTCTTCGTTCTCGAGTGCTATCCAAGCCAAAGCATTAATCATAGGAGCAGCATTCGTATCCAAGTCCTTGAGCATTTCACGGAAGGCCTCAGCAGCAAGCGGTGTCTCCAGGGCTGCCGCCGACTCCCCCGTGCTAGCCATGGCGCCCGTTGCTGTGTACCCGCGATCGCTACCCTGCTCGCCTCGAAGCCCTATAAAGAAAAGTGATTCTCACGTATGCAAGGCGTCTATGGACACATGTGCTCTCTTTTGTAACCGACAAGCCACAAGCTGGGTCTTCTTGCCGCTGAAAGAACAATCGTGAACCAGTCGCTGCCCAGCAGTCAGTACACAACAAGCCTCGCTGAGAATGCATCGACTTCGCCGCGAAGCGTCCGTTCAAGTGTATACTCTAGGTTCCTTCGAGCCAGGGTGTGCGAGCAACCCGTTTCGCTTCCTCGACGTCCAAGCACTTGGATGACAGAGGTTTCGTTGTTCGCTGATCCAGCAAATTGAAGCTGGTGTGGGCTTTTGGCGTCGTCGTTTCAGAGACGGAGGCTGGTTGTACTCCGGCACTTGGTATGGTAGGGGTAGCGGAGTCGCCGTGCGTTGACTTTAACTGCACGGCACGTTGCCTGCTGGGACTCGGTAACCCGCACCTCATCGATGTACTTCGTGAGGCGGCACTGGAAAGCGGCAGCGTGAATGTGTTTCTGGAGCGTATTTCGAGAACGTTTGGAGACAAACTTGCGGGTACGCTCGATGAAGCACTCGGCTGGCGACTCTGGGTTGCTGCACAACGAGAGGCGGGAGAAGTGCGTGTCCAGTGCACCGAGGCGAAAGCTGACGCATTGGGCGCGGACACCGGACAAACTGGAAAGCGTCAACGCAAATCTCGATGGCAAATAGTTCCGAGTCAACCGAAGAGCGTGAAAGCAGGTCCATGCAGTTGCAGTGGCGTCGACTGGACTGGATTTACGCTTGGCGCGCTGAACCAACTGGATGCCAGCGCGGCATCTACACTGGCAGCTGCAGCTGCGGCTGCTGGATACCCGCAAACAGTATCGTCGATCAGCGGTTGCCATAGAGAGATCCCTGATGAAGCAGAGCGTTCATGTGTCGAGCTCTATGAAGCCGCACAGGATACCGCTGGGCGCTGGTCTGTGTCTGCTGCTTTCCGCTGGGCTCCTTTTTTGGACACGCTGGGGTTACGTGAATCCACGAGCCGCTCTTTAGAGCACCTTGTGACCAAGTTTTCTGGCGATTCGTCGTCTCGACCTCGTCTCTGGGAAGCGGCTGTTCCAAAGCTGTGGCGCACACCTGGTGAACTTTGCCGTGCATCAAGAAACGGCAGCGGCTTGCTGCTGTGGTGGCTTCAGCACGGCAAAGACTTGGTTTCCTCGGACTCTTTGTCGCTTACTGAGGGCATCGAACGGTATGTGGAGCACGGTAGTGCTGGCTTCGGTGCAGGAATTCGTTCAACAACAAGGACTTGTGCGCTTACGAGTACTGCTGCACCTGACGAGAACACTGCATCAACACGTTCCGCGGCTTGTAGTGGACAGAAATCCGTCGGTGGTGACGAGACGGCCTCTCCAGATGACAAAACAACGTTGCAAAGTGGGAAGAAACGGCAATCACCGGCTACTAATCCAGCACCAGCAGTAGCAGATGCGGCGGCGCAAAGAATACTCGGAAAAGTGGCAACAGGTATTGGATTAGAGAACATAGACGCAACAAAAAGAATCGCGTCCCGGTCAAGGGATTCGAGTCATGATCGGATAGCCTTTCCCCCGAATATCGTGCCTATTCGCTGCACTTCAGTGCCTTCTATTGCCGACAGTGAACCTGGCGACAGACTGCACATCTCGAGTCATCGCATGGACAAGAGCACAGACAACGCAGGCGATGTCTACGAGCCACGCGCTTTGGGGCAAATCCAAATACCCTCGGTGCCGAACGCATCCCGTCTACCATGTGCAGGTTATAGCATCGTGCCGTGTCCTCCAAACGCCTCCATGTGCGCAGAAGCGGAACGCAACCGAAGCTCAGAGCCTGCTGCAGCATCAGCGGCTACATGCGAAAACAGAGTATCTGAAATGACGCGTGCTGAGGTTTACGGTCTTCTTGACCAGGATCCAGAAAGCACCATGACTAGAAATGCAGTTTCACGTGGCATCGTGCACGAGACTCATGGAGGCACTGCTTGGGTTCCCGGGGCAGGCAGTACCGCACTGCCTATCGCCCAGTGCGAAGCAGTGCTTCTTGACCTCGTTGAGCGCTTCCCTGTTGTGCTTGTTGTAGGTGAAACTGGATCAGGCAAGTCCACACAAATCCCGCAGTTTCTCTGGAAGGCAGGTTGGACTCGTCGTCGTCATCGTCATCGCTTTGATGGCGGTGAAGCGAGCACCCAGCTCGAAGAACCCGGTGGACGTGTTGTTGGCAGGTGGATAGGATGCACACAGCCGCGTCGCCTTGCGGCAACTCGGCTTGCAAGTCGCGTTGCCGCAGAGATGCAAACATCCCTGGGCGGTCTAGTCGGGTACACCATCCGCTTCGATGACCGCACTGGCCCAGAAACGGAAATCAAATACATGACGGATGGGGTGCTGCTGCGGGAAGCGGCTATGGATCCAACGCTGTCTGCATACAACGTTCTCATCGTTGACGAGGCGCACGAGCGCTCCCTCCATACCGACCTGCTGCTCACAGTCCTGAAGCGCCGTCTGTATGACTCCAACGCGAAGGCCGCCCACGAGACGGTCCAGCAGCGTCTGTTGATTGCAAGTGCCACACTTGATGCCGGCCATTTCACCTCTTTTTTCGCCAATGCTCCAGTCTTGGAGATTCCCGGCAAAGCGTATCCCGTAGAGATACATTGGGTACCACTCCCTCGCTGGCGAATGCCGAAACAGCGGACCAGCGGCGGTGGACGCTTTGCCACCGATTATCTCGCTGCTGCTGTGACGCTAGCCCTAGATATTCACTTCCGGGAAGCCGATGGGGATATTCTGGCCTTTCTTCCCGGACAGGACGATGTCGAGGCAGCTGTTGGGATCACTCGGGAACGTGCGGAAGCCGCTGAGCGTGCGCTCGATGTGAGCACCTCTCCGAAGCGTCGTCTCGTGGTGCTCCCGTTGTACGCGAACATGTCGCTCGCACAGCAACAGCAAGCGCTTGCGCGTTCAGCGCCCGGCACCCGCAAATGCATCTTTGCGACGAATGTTGCGGAGACCTCGCTAACAATCGATGGTGTTCGTTATGTGATCGATTCGGGTCTAGCGAAACAGAAAGTTTTCCTCCCGAACGGACTAGCGGGTGTAGAACGGCTGATTCTGAGTCCAATCTCACAGGCATCGGCTAGACAGCGCGCAGGTCGAGCGGGCCGCACTGCTCCTGGGCACTGTTTCCGCCTCTATTCACGAGGTTCTTGGGAGCAGGAGCTCTTGCCGCAACCGATTCCGGAGATTTCCCGAACGGACTTGTCGCAGTTGATCCTGAACTTGCTGCAGCTGGGTGTGATCGAGCGCGCTACTGAGCTGCTCGAACGCCGAAACGGGCGTCCAGTGGTGGAGTTCTTGGATCCGCCTCCTGCAGCGCGGCTCGTGCTTGCGATGCAGCATCTTTGGATGCTGGCTGCACTAGAGGATGCAACGGGTCAGCTGACTCCAGTGGGCGCACGTCTCGCACAGCTGCCTCTGGATCCGCGTCTTGGTCGCTTTCTACTCGCAGCGGTCGACCTCCGGTGCCTAGACGAGGCATTAACGATCGTATCGATGCTTTCCGTGGGAGCCGGCGAGAGCAGCACCGGGGGTGATGTGTGGCTTCGACCTCGCGATCCCGTGGAGCGACTCGCTGCCTCCCGCGCACAGGAGCAGCTCTTTGCAGCCGCTGGCGATATTCATCGTTTGCTGCAGGTGTATAGTGCGTGGACAGCTGCATCCTGTAGCACCGAATGGTGCGAGCAGCATTTCGTCCAGTGTCGGGCGCTTCGGCGAGCGCGTAGCATTCGACACCAACTGGAACGCATGCTGCACCTGGAGGCGCTACGAAAATCGCAACTGCAGCAAACACCTCGGCTGTCCGAGTGCGGTTTTGAAGCAGGTGCGTCCAGCCCGATTACACTGCCTCTAGAGCAGCGTATCACTCTAGCCTTCTTGAGTGGATTTTATACGAACATAGCACGTTTGACGTGGTTTCGTGGCCAGCCCTTCTACCTGGTGCTTTCTCCGTTCGCGCGACCTTGGCGCGGAGTCGGGCGCCGGATGTCGAAGAACCCAGCACCCGATGCCTCGCTTGCCTCGATACATCCATCGAGTTGCCTGAGGAATGTGACGCCGCCCCTGTTGGCCTTTGCCGAGCTCGTGGAAACCCAAAAGCTCTACCTTCGCTGCTGCGTCGTGGTTCCCAATGAACAATGGTTGCGACGCTTCTTCGCTCAGTCGCAGTGCCGCCACTGATGGATACTGACGGTACTTGGAGCGCATATATGAGAATCGGTCAACAAGCAGACTCGATGCGGGGATTTCTGCTTTCATGCGCAACCGAAGCGTGTTGGGTTCAGGACGCAGTGCTCGAGACGCTCCAGGCAAGTCGCTCACTGGGAGATCCGGTTCGAGGCCCTGCCTACAATGTTGTACGGTGTTTTTGACCGCTGTTTCAGGGCAGGCGTTGTATAGCGGTTTCTATTTCTAGTATATTGGGGGCAAGCCGAAGGGTTGCGCACGCTTCCGTGCTAGGTACCCGAGCGGTAGCGTAGATGACGGTCGTCCCAGAGAGGCACTGTGCTGGGCGGCGCTCGAGCAGGTCAGCGCTGGGAAACGCTGCAACAGGGCCTCGTTTCGATTCGCCTTATCTCCAAGTAACGGTAAAGTGTGCTGGAAACGACTCGGCACGGCTGCGATGCATCGAAGCCTCGTAGCGATCGCGTCACCCTGGCAACGGAAGCATCCGTACGACGCTCCTGGTCGACGGTGCGGTGTTCATGGGCGAGTCGAGTCCTGCTCAGAAACGGTATGCTCTGCGTCCGCACTATATAGAAGGTAAACGCGTTCACGGCAACCGCTGGGACGAGCGCAGACACCAGAAGCAAGCGCCGTCAACAATAACACAAGCACACGTGCCCTACATGTCCACTGCTAAGCAGCTGCACAAGTTTCGGGTGTGCGCTCTAGAGTATCTCTCTACAGGCAGCACTCATGCTGGCATGTCGAATCCTTGTGCTTGACGCGTTCCATGGCATGATGCTGGCGCGCTTCCGTGGTCTCCCTGCTGGAGGGAAGCATCGCTCGTTTTCTGGACGGGTAGATGATGTCAAGTGCTGATCTCCAGCGAAGTTTGGGGTGCATTTCCGCATAGGCAACTCGGATAGCGCGTTGTGCGCATGAGAAACGAATCTTTGATGCTCTGGAGACCCCTGTGAGCAAGCGCCCATGCAATACCATAGACAGGAGATATTCTTGGCTGTCTGAATTAGGCCACGAACGCAATCCATTGGAAACGCTTGTGAGCAACAACCGATGCACTGCCTCGCACTATTCAACGATCAACGGTCGAATACGCATAAACTCTTCCACATCCGCATTGGATACCGCTTGCCGCCTTGCCTGCAAGTCTGCAAGCATGGGTTGTAGACAACGCACGAGCTCCGCTTTGATCTCTCCACTAAGCATGCGTCCGGTAGAGTAGGCCTCGCGAATATCTTCAAGTCGGTCATCATCCTCCAGGAAGAAACACAGATACTGGAATGCAATGTCACGCGCACAATCCCCTCCGTAGAGCCGATGCTCCTCGACGGTGTCGCGCCCGCCACTGAATGCGTATTTATTCACTTTCTTTCTTATCTGGGCGGCAGAGTCGCTGAGAAAGATCGCCGAATTCGGATCGCTGGCGCTCATTTTGCCTTCGGCCCCTTGGAGCGGCGGGAAGAACTTGCTGTGAATCAACGCAGGTTTCCGATAACCAAGTCGTGGAGCCACATCACGCGTCATTCGGAAGTAAGGATCCTGGTCTACCGCGCATGGAATCAGGCATGGGATCTGCTGCTTCGTGGGAAATAGGTGCGGAAACGACGAGCTAAACGCTGGGGCAGCCTGCACTGCTGGAAACGCGATTTTGCCAATGTTATCCGAGTGTTGAAAACCGAAAATGCCACGCACCTGGCTGAAGCTTACTGCTCGTTGAATACGAACTACATTCGGGTATAGCCAGCCGATATAGTCGGAATCAGCGAAAAGAAACGTTCGTTCGCGATCGAAACCACATGCTATGATATCCTTGGAGTTCTCACGGCCGAGTTGGATATAGCTTTCAAGCGGGTGTGAGCTTACGTCATGTTTGGAAAAAAGGAACTTTTCGTCGTCAGTGAGCTGGATGACCAGCGGGACTCGAAACGCGTCCTGTAGATACTTAGTGAAGATGAAGGGGATCAAATGTCCAAGGTGGAGCGCCTCCGACGAGGGACCGCGACCGGTGTAGAGGTAGAAACGCTGACCGTTTTCGTATGCGTCTAAAAGCTGATCCAGGTCTCGATGGGAGAAGAAGATCCCTCTGCGGAGGAAGTGGTGGGCTTTCTTGCCAGTGAGTCGCTCCACGCGCTCCACGAGTGTGCTGGTCAGTGGTGTTGTGCCGAACGTGGCGATGAGCCTGTCGTAGTCGACTGCACCGGTGACTTGCCAGGGTGTCACCACAGATCCATCACTAGAGGGTGTTCCTGTTGGTTTCTCTGTCATCGAGAACCAGGTCGAAGCCAGCAAGCGTCAGCGCGACTCTCGTTTGCGATAAACGAGCGCGTCCGCGGACACCAGTCTAGCGCCGACTGGCCCGTGTGCAGCCAGCGCACCGCTTGCCGTCGACTTTGAGCGGCTAGGTTGCTTGCTAAGAAGCAGGTTCGGTGCGTTCGCCGATACATGCCTTGAGTATGCAGGGTGTTGGTTAGTGCTTCGAAGCTTTACGTTGCCATTGCAATGCAGTTTCCAGGTTGAACCAAGTGGAGAGCGCGGCTGAACTAGACTGGCTGGATAGGGAAACAAGCTGAGGCACGGTAACGCCCGTCGTCATGCACTCGTGTGAAAAGGAGTCCGGCACAACGAATTGCGCATGCGAAGGACAATTGGAACAATTGGTGCGAACTGAAGTCGCAGTTTCCCCAGCGTTGCATACGGTGCGACCTTGTTCACGCGCACGCTTCGGCATCCAGCTCTTGAAGCAAGTTTATGAATGGGTATCGCAGAGCCGTTCTGCCTGCACGCGACAACAACGGCTGCGCATCCAGCAGTATTGAGTGGATATCCAGATCTGGACTCGCTGGATAAAGTCTCTTTTCCTCTGGATAACTTTGAAGAGGAAACCTTGAACGGATGGAGCATCTGCATCGGGACTGACGTGGGTTTCACGATGACGACTAGCAACGCTCGCACCCTCGCAGGATGTTTGAAGAAACACGTCCGGATATACAGCCGCAAAATGACGTGCGTTCTCGGATGCTTCCGTAACGTCAGGATCATCCAGTAAAATCCTATTTATACATAAATATCCAGAACAAGTTGCTTTCCTATTGATCTTGCAGGTCAGACGCCTCCCGCACAGCGATTCATCGATCGATCGTAACGTCAGGATCGTCCAGTAAAATCCTATTTATACATAAATATCCAGAACAAGTTGCTTGCCTATTGATCTTGCAGGTCAGACGCCTCCCTCGCAGCGATTCATCGATCGATCGTAACGTCAGGATCGTCCAGTAAAATCCTATTTATACATAAATATCCAGAACAAGTTGCTTGCCTATTGATCTTGCAGGTCAGACGCCTCCCGCACAGCGATTCATCGATCGATCGTAACGTCAGGATCATCCAGTAAAATCCTATTTATACATAAATATCCAGAACAAGTTGCTTTTCGATTGATCTTGCAGGTCAGACGCCTCCCGCGCAGCGATTCATCGATCGATCTGGTACGTCCTGCTACAGCCTGCTCTTGGACACCAGGTATGCTTCTGCCAACGCTGAACGGTCTGAAAGCAACTTCCTGAGACGCGTCTACCCTTGGAGATCGGGAAAGGTAGGTTTGTTCACGGCAAGTTGGACTTGGCTTCGCGCGAGAAGCGGTTAGCTTCTAGGCGTTTTTCTCTAAGGCTCGCAGGTTTCCGTGTGTGCAGAGAGTCAGCTTGTGCATCTGGCTTGGCTCGTAGCGAGTCGTAGCGACCGAGCCATGGCCAACGGGGCTGTTACAATGCGTTCTCGTCTCGAGAACCACGCTCGATCACTCCCCAGCTCTCGAAGAGAACGGTACTGCGGCCTGGTAAACTACGGTAACACTTGCTACGCGAACTCGATCATCCAAGCGCTTTACTTCTGCGAACCGTTTCGTCGGGAAGTTTTGACTTTCTTCGCCGAGCTGCAGCGTCGACGCGAACGCGGACGTCGAACCAAGTCTGGTGTGGCGCTGGGCGACCTGATCCCCGACAACTATCCCTACCGCAATAACCAAGCCGGGTATCGGGAGAACGTGCTAACAGCACTGGCGGATCTCTTTGCAGAGCTCCACGGCCTCAAGGGAAAGAACTCGAACGGTCCCGTTGTAAGCGTGTCTGTGGCGGCACTTGCTCGACATTCTCCGAACACAGGCGTGCTTGACGGCACAGTACTGGCTCCACAGACCGCCACGTACACCGGTCTGGTTGAACCGCGGAACTTCATCGCCCGAGTGCGACAAACGAGTGACCTCTTCGCAGGCTACATGCACCACGACTCTCATGAATTCTTGAATTTTCTTTTGAATCAGTGCTCTGAACTTTTGAAGGAGGAGCACCGAATGCACCTGTTGGCGTCTGAGCCTAGCCAAGGCGGCGTGAGCTCAGAGGAGCAGTTTACAACGTTCGTCGAGCGCATTTTCCAAGGCGAGCTCGTCAACGAAACGCGATGTCTGGGCTGTGAGACGATAACGCGGCGTGAAGAGCATTTTTTGGACTTGAGTCTTGATATTGAGCAGCATAGTTCTATATCTGCCTGCTTAAGAAACTTTTCTGCCCATGAGATGTTGCGTTCTGGTGACAAGTTCTATTGCAACGTCTGTCGAACGCTGCAGGAGGCCGAGAAACGCATGCTCATTCGCAGAGTGCCTCAAGTTCTGGCGCTGCATCTGAAGCGTTTCAAATTTCTCGAGGCGAACATGAAGCTCTTGTACAAGAAACTGAATTATCGCATTTCGTTTCCGATGGAGCTTCGCGTTTGCAACGTCAGTGATGACGCCGAGGACGTGGATGGCCTCTACGAGCTATTCTCTGTGGTGGTGCACGTGGGTGCAGGCCCCAGCCACGGACATTATGTTACGCTGGCTAAGAGCAGCGGCGGCATCTGGATGCTCTACGACGACGACCAGGTAGAGGTTGTGGAGGACTACTCCCTCCAGGAAGTGTTTGGCATCTCAGAGAGTGGCCAGAGCGTTACCGGTTCATGCTCTAGCGATTGCGGTTATATTCTGTTCTATATCCGGCGAGATGCGGAGTCATCGAATGGCGCAAATGATTGCGAACACCATCCGGTCGCTTGAGTTTTTTTGCGCACATAGTTGTGACTGACATTTCATTGAGGATGTCCGGCATCATGCGTAGGCTACTGAGCGACAACGCCCAGGTACGTCGCATGGGTATCTAGGATGCGGCATCTCGCCTCGGAAGAGACGTGTATCATGCGGAACGTCGTGTTCCCTGCTGGAGCGCAGCATATCCAAGTTGGTGTTGCGTCCGCGTTTTTGCGGCTCCGAACCCACGGTCCAAGACGCATCATGTCGCTTGATCTGGATTCAGGTAGCGTTTCTTTCCAATGTCGTCCATGGATACCTCGATGAAAGCATTCACTACCGTGCTAGTGGTGACGCTACGTCCATATCGGAATACAATGGAACGGGTATCCAAAACTGGCGCATAAGCTAGAGTTTTGGCACCCTCGGGCTATCAGAAGCGATAGCATATGCGGGGCATTTTCCGAAGCTACGTTCATTGCCTCTCTCTTGTCACCGGCTTTCAATACGCCGGTGCCCTTGTCGCATCAGTTCTGCTGGCAGCACTCGAAGCATGCTCATGACAGTTTTAAAGGCCCATTACGATGTATCCGGCTGTTGCCGACGAATACCATGCACTGGTAGAAGCTGCGATCTACACTTCGTTTGAGACGCTGATCCAGTTCGCATACAGCATTGGTACGCCATTCGCAGTGGTGACACTTGACCGCGGCCAGGTGTTCTCTAGGATGTCCACCACCACACCTGATTCTCTGAGGGCGATCCTTTGCGACTTCGAGGTGTGCTTCATCGCTCCGTACATGTCGTCGATGGATCCGGAAGGTTTGCCCTGATGCCATGGTTTGCGGCACCCGGTCGGGGCCTTACGATCGCGGGCTAGTGCTGCGTGATACCCTGGACGAGTAGACTGTCCGCTGGACGCGCACGTGCACGCTAAACCACTTGATAGAGCATTGCTGGAACGAATTGCTGCCCAGTACGAGTCGAGTACCGAAAGGAAATTCCAGGCTTGGAGATAATCGAACAAAGTCGATTCGATGACGCGCCCTTGTTGGTAGCGTTGACACCCGCTCCGCTAGGATCGATCGCTGTGTCGATTTCAAGCTCGAGCCCAGCACCCTTTCGTATGCTGCGAGAAAAGACGGCAGACGGTGGAAGTATACAGTGTGAGACGCACCAAACAGATGCCGAAACTCGTTTCGTCAATTGTCTCAGCCAGTGGAGGATTTTCCTTTCGAACCGACCCGATGATTGGAGTTACCAAAATTTGAGATCTTTCGGTATGCGCGTTAGAAACAGTCGCCAAGTTAAGATGTCAATCATTTTCCTCGCAAATGCAGCTGCGAGAATTGCTGTACCTTACAGCTGCTACGTAACAAAAACATGGAAAACTTGAAGCATGCATGATTTGAGCATGTTGCACACAAGGAAAGCAGTAGAGCGGACGCCTCTACCAATACACTGGATCATGTTCTCAATTATTTGACGAACGCTACGTTCAGGGCCTCGCAAGTGATGTCGATTCTGGCGATCTCTCACGAAATCCTGCGATGTCAAGTCGAAGAAGCCATTCGATAAAAGACAATCAAGAATAAGAAAACTAGGTATGCATCCGTAGACCCTCATTGCTTCACTCCAATCGTGAACAATACGCATTCAAGAAAAGCTCTTCAATGCAATACCACGAAAAGAGCAGAGCGAGCGCTTCGGGGATGCATTGCAATCTCAGACGTCTGTGGCTGACGACGCGTCGCTGCAGCGGTCAAATATTCAGTACTGCTTTTGTTGCTGCCGCTGGTGCCTTGCGGGTATCCGTCGACGTGCTGTCGTGTCACGGGACAATGCAACCGAGGTGCTTTCGCGGGAGCTGCGATCCATATTCAGAAGTGAGGGTATCCGGAACACTACAACCGCTACTTTGGTGTCGCGGCGGGGAACGTACTCGTTGCCGGTCGCACTGGGTGCCGATCGGCAAACCCTGGAGCGCGGATAGGGCACTGGGCTTCGCCGGCAGCTGCGTCCAGTGTTTCCAGGTCGTTGATGCTTGGTACGGCACCTATCGAAGAAGCAGCTGGGCACCAGTAGACGCCAAGCTAGGACCTAAGCCCTGCGTCAAGGCTGTGCACCGAGTGAGGCGGCTTCAGGTGCGGCGCGGCGGTTTCTCAACTTGGCGAGATTGTGACGTAGAGCCCAACGCGAATCGAGCAAGAGTGCACGCTGATCCTCCAGCACAAACCCTGGATGCAAGTGAAAGCGAGTCGACCTGGGGTCACGCTCTGTGGATGCTGCGCTCTCAGCTCTTTCGCGCTCGTGTTCGATTGCTGGGTCGCTATGTTTCGGCTTCGTGGCTCGCAGCGTATGTACTTCTTTTTATCTGGCTTGTTTCACCGCACTTTCCTGCAGCACTACGACTTGAGCGCCCCGTCCAACTGGGTATCCTGTTGCTACTCATCGCCGACGTTGCCTGGGGCCTCGGATGGCTCTTCCGCGGCGGCGGCTCGAAGCCGTACGAGCCACTCGTACAACCCAGCGAACTGGACTGGAAGTGCACGCTTGGCGAGTACTTTCCAGCGAGGTCGCGAGCACAGCATGGTTTCTCGCTCGCATTCTGGTGGTTCACCCAGACAATCAATAATGGTGCGCTCTGGCTGTTATGTGCGCTCAATGCAATGAGCTGGGCAGGGGCTCCCATCGCGAGCCAACTGGCAGAGAAAATCGCATCCGATAGGGTTGCGGGGTCCAGGTACGGCGGAGCGCTGCCTCAGCTTGTACAAGTGCTAGCTTGGCACGGAATGTCTGCGTCTGTGTTGACGCTAACGTTTGCGTCGCTAGCTCTTGTGCTTTTGACGGCGCTCTTAGTGCATCCTACGACACGATACGGCACCAGTACGGGCGTCGTTAGCAGAGCCGCCTTTGGTCATCGGGGCGGCAGGTTGATATTCTGCTGCACGCGAATCCTGATAGCGATGCTGATCTACAGCATTACTTCAGCGTTTGGAGCCGCATGTCTTGCAGAAGCGTTTGCTGGGATGAGCCCGTTGTTGACGGCGCTCGCACGGCATTGTCCTCCCTGGCTTTCGACGGTGCGCGTAGAACCAGCGATTGCTCGGTCAACGGGGAAACTGGTCTTCTATGTGTTGCAGCTTGTGCTGCTGAGCCAGAGCGGGCCACTCGCCAGGCAACAGACGTTGATGACACTGACGCCGTATTCGGAAGAGCCGCCCTTGTGGGGGCTTTTTCGATTGACCCCACAACAGGATGCGCGTTCAGCGCAAACGACTCTCAGTGTGCCGCGTTATGCTAGAAACGTTGGCAGGGCAGTTATCTTGAGCCGCACGGTTGCACCTGTGCTGTGGCTATCTGGGTCTTTCATAGCCGCGTCGGGCCTAGTGCCGGGCTTGGTCGCATCGTTACCGGCGACCGGATGGAATCGTTCTGTCTGGAGTGGTGTATTGGAACGAGCAGCTGCCTATGGCGTCTTCGATCCCTCGATGATGCTTCCGCTTACTTGTCTCGTGGGGAGCGCACTAGCCTTGCCCATTGTGACGTATGGCGATGTTGCAAAGGGAGCCAAGGACCAGACACACCAACTGATGGGCGTGGCGCTGGGCGTTGTTCCAACGATCTTTGCGATGAGCTATCTGAGTCAGTTGTTCTGGGGCGCTTCAACACTTGACTCTCTGGAGCGGCTGTTCGCCCCGTCCACGCTCATTGCGGACGCTTTTGCCTGGACGCGGCCCGCTGCAGCGCTGTGCTTTGCTGGAGCCGTGCTTCTCTCGAACAATGCCGTGCATCTAATGCCAGCACGCCGGTCGCTCGAGAAGTTCTTTGGTCACGGATTGCTCACGCGGGCAATCACCGCAGTGCTTGCCATTGGGGCCACGTCGCTGGCCGCGAGCTCGCTCGGTGTCACGCTCTTTTTGGGTGCCACGGGTCTGCGACGGATTGTGCTGCCAGTGATGGGCGCTTTAGCGGGAACGCTGACGGGGATCATTCTCGCGGACTATTTCCTGCTGCGGCGCACCAGTTTGCGCTTTCTGGATCTCTACCGCGAATGGAATTCAACGTACTGGTATGATATCCGGGGAAAGGGCGAAAATGAGGTCGCCTACTTCGCGTATAAGCTCACGCTAGGGATCGCGGCGATAGGTCTTACTCAGTTTCTAGGGGCGCAGCTTCTCAGCACGATGCTCGATCACCTTGCTCAGGTTCATGCTTTTTTCCTCAGGTGGTTTTCGGCAGCGATTGCTTATTCGATAACTCGTTTCTTACAGCGCCTCGCGAGCATGTTGCTTCGTAGGCAACTATCATGGGTAGATGCGGCTTGGAGGTGCGCTTTTCTTTTCAGCTTCGTGTTTTCCGGGGGATGCTACTACCTTATTTGTTTCATGCAGCGCCGATGGCACATCCCATTCGCGGCGCTCTTGCGCATTATTTTTCTGGGAAGCCCGTTTCCATACCATGAGAATGATTCGACAGAGCGCACAGGAAAAAGCGCAAAACGCCTTCCTGCTGAATGACCTAGTTCTAGGACGGAGCGACGGACGAATCCATGCGCAGCGCGCCCTAGGTAACTAGTTCAGCAAGTGCCTGGATCGTGGTTTCGCAACAACCTGAGCAGGGTCGAAAAGTGGAGATCTCCCCTCGTGAAGACTGACTGCGCACCTGACATGGGCATCGTCACCAGCGAGCCCGTGTCATCTGATATGCTTGAATCGTGGCGAGTCGTGCGGATATGTTGGCTATGCGGAGGGCACGTGCCCGCGGCTCATTGCCGCCCGCTACTCCAGGCTGAATGTGACAGGCAGACTGCTTACGCCGAGCAGCCGCCCGTTCCTCGGATGCTGGTCGATGACTGTCGCACGGGTGACAGTAGCAGCCGCAACGGATTCGAGGCTCCCAAGCGACACCGCCGGATGGAATCTAATGCAGGACGTCGCGGATCGCCATCCCAAGTATGGCGTGAAATCTATGCGGGTATGAGCCGACGACTCGCCTGCAGAGACGCGTTGACTATTCGCATGGCAGTGCCGGGCAGCGAGCTACGGATCGTTGCTGGTTCGCCTTCGATAGGTGCGCAACAGCCTATGGCCAGTGCAGTCTGGCGCCCGCAGGCGGCAGCAGCAGCAGCTGATGCTGGGTGGTGTCCAGTGTCGCTTCCGAGCGGCGCGCTTCGGCCGTGAAACCCACCCGTCTGTGAGATATTCATTGCCGTAGACAACTTAGGGATATATGGTTCTGCAACAAGCCCCGCGCGTCACTAGAATAAAGCATCATCCGGCTGCGGCTCGTTCAGCGGCATGTCGGCGGTGGTATCTGCTTCGCTTTCAAAGTCGGGTCGCTGCAGTTTTTGCTCTAGTGCGACTCGTAGGTCAGTATTTCGTCGAGCACAGAGCAAAACGTCGGCTGCAAGGAGCCGCTGTCTTTTAGCGTGCCTGGCAAACGCAACCAGGTCGGGCACTAGTGTCTGGGTCACATACGCTCGAACGAGTTCCGCCACCGTTCGTAAAGCGGTATCCTCGAAGCGCACGGCACCCCCGCGGTTTCGTTCTACTTCCTCAGCGAGGTGCAGGACGTATTCTAGAACCTCCCGCGTTTCCGTTAGATCAGAATTACAACCTAATTCGGGGGTTTCCATGAACAACGCGGTTATCAAACGATTCTCGTGGGTGCTGTGCACCGCCTCTGTCTACCGTGCGGGACTACCCGAGAAGCGCATCATGCGTGACTTGCTGCACGCATCGATCGACAACACGCAGCTCTGCAGGATTTTCCCGCCAAGCTGCTGTGCGTTCGCTTACCGATGATGCGCTGCAATCGTTTCATTGTGAACTGGTACGTTCGACTGATGAGACTGCTTCTGTCTTTGGATTATTTGATCCATGTTCCATATGAAGCATCAGCTTTGTTAGCACAGCAATAGCGTCTTGCAAATCCATGCCCAGTGCTAGAATTTTCGGTTGTCGTTTCAGAGTTGCTCGCTCGAAACGTTGCTGCTGGAATTTGTTCCATACCCGGAATCAAGATGATTTTGAATGCTTTCCAAAAATGCTTTTTAAAAAAACGGAAATCGTTGTGCTCTACATACTTCAAAGTCTCCATTGTTCTCATTCTCTGGTGTGGAGCATGTTCAAAACACGAAGTGTTGTGGTTTCTTATCTTTAATTTTCAAGATTAATCATGGGCGTATCATTTCGCGCTTTTGTACTGATGCGGAAACGAGCTTGACGTCGTGCCTTGACGACTTTTTCACAGACTCATGCCGAAATCTAACTAAATTATTTTGTATAGAATTAACTGGGTAACTCGAAAAACAAAGTCGCCATAATTTGTGGTCATCGTTGAAACAATATCCTACATCAGGATAGAAGCGCTCACGGAATATGCTCCGGGGTGCTCCTGCCTCGTCTTTTTGCACGTAAAATGGGTGCTGGCCTCGGATTGGAGTGATCGCTGCGGTCGTTTCCATTGGAGCGTGCGTTGTCGCTCTGTGTGACGGAACCGTGGACAGATCGAACTTGCTCGACTTGATCTCTGGCGTAGCTTCTCTTTATGGTACTCTCTCCGTACTCGAGAACATCGCGTTCTATAAACGCTGCATAGCACGGCGCGGCGAGCTCTTGCACGGATATCGAACAGGATACTCGCCGACAGCATCGCCCGGGAGAAGCCCCTGATCGTAGATACGGCTCTGGGCGGAGCAAAGCAGGGCATCGAGGCAAGCCCTCTGAATCTCCCAAGGGCATGTACTGAGCGATACATGAAGCGTCCGGGCCCCGCAGTTTGCGCTCTGGAAAGCAACTGCGTTGTACATTTGAAAACTGCTGAGCACAGGAACGTATCACCGCTGCGACGAGCACATCGAGGCCGCATGCCGAGAAGATGGACATGGCAAATGAAGCATTGGTCGGAAATACCGTCGATGAATCAAACGCATCGTCAGTAGTAGGTAGAAACCGTGAAATCGGGACTCGAGTACCGCCATCAAGATTTTATGACTGACGAAAAAGAAGTTCGCGTAGTAGGAGAGACTGGTATCCTCAAATCCGAGGAAAGAAACAGGAAGAGGGAGCTTTCGCATAAAAATCCTGCATTGGATGGTGCTGATTATACTAGAGAGAAAGAGCCAAACCTTGGTGATCACGCACAAGCTCGGCAACTGGAGCCATTCTATAGTATTCGAGCATGGGTGTCGAGCCCGCTGCCATCAACGTTTTAGCTCAGGCGTTCGATTGATGCCTCGGACCAGACGCATTCGATCGGGCAGCTACTGCTCATAATCATAGGGTACAGCGTATGTTTTCCCAAGAGGCCTCGTCATGCCCGTGCATCCAAAAGCCATGCTGCCCGGTACGTATCTGTCTTGGGGGCAGAATCTTTGCAACAGACGAAACCCGTTGGTGCGCGTTAGCCTTGTGCACGAGCCCCGTACGATGCTCATCTTTTGCCCATACCCTCTGATATTCCACAACCCCATCTATGCCTTGTCTTTCCATGTGCAACAGAGGCTATTTTTCATGACACTGGTTTTGATCACGTCTGAACAAACAGGCATCTGCCTCGCCGTGCAGCGCAGTTGGAATCTCGCGGCAGCGCTGCGACTGCCTGCTTCGCTGCGCATCGCCTGCCGTGCTGCCTTGCGTACTTCGAGTCGCGTGGTTAGCGTCATGGCCTTGAACGACGCATGCCTGCGTAAGATCGAGTACGGCGCTATGCTAGGTGGTGCTGTTGGAGCTACCTTTGGCGCTCTCTTCGGTGGCTACGAGGCCTCGCGGTACCGAAGTGTTTCTGTTGCGCAACGCGTTGGTTTGGCGGCGCGGGCGACCCTTGGTGGAGCAGCTGTGTTTGGCTGCTTCCTTGCGGTAGGAACAGCGATTCGTGGTTGCGGTGGCCCTGATCGTTTTTAGGATGAGCAACGTCTTTGAAAGCGTGGTACAAGGTCGCTGCGATTCGCTAGAGATTTGCTGGTGGACAGCAGTTTGTGACGGGAGTACTTTTGAGCGCTCTCGGTAGAGCGTCGTACAGCTTACCTTGGCACGGTCTATCCGCGCTAGAGAAGTCTTTATGTGCTCCTCTTTTTGCATCTTTTTACGTGCAAAACTCGACTGACCCATCGCTGGTGTTTTGTGGCTTCGCTGCACGTAACAGTCAGCTCGTACGGCGCAGACGGAGACGAGCGCTGGCTTTCAGGGGCTGCTGCACGGCAAGCTGCGCTCCCTGCTGTCGCCACGGCTGTCGCTTCTGTGTCCCTGCTGATTCCGCACGAGCTTTTCTGGACGTAAGAAGGGCTTTGCGTTGTCCCGCGACCAACTGAAGCTGCTGATGAAACGACGGATTCGATTTGGTTTCTCTCGGACAGAGTCGTATGCAGCACCTCCCGTTGCGGTCGATTACTGGTATCGAGGATGCTTTTTTGCCGGCGAGCCTGACTACTGGAGCCACTTTGGAGACAGACGCACCACAGCGGTCGATTCGTGGCGTCAAAGGTGTCTTGACAGCGGCGAACCTCGATCGGATGTTGCTCGATCAAGCTGCGGATCCATCTTTTGACCATGGTGGGTTGTTGCTGGCGTCTTGCACGACCGCGCTCGTGACCTGGGCTTTTTTGATCAAGAGCGAAAGCGAACAAGCTTTGCGACGGTTTCGTGGAACAGGTTTTCCCTGCATATGCAATGCTGGATGTCTCCGCGAAACGGATGCGCTATAAAAGTCTGCCTGTAGCTCGTAGCGTACAGAAATCGACAGCAGATCGTGCAACGGACTCTCTTTACGTATCATTCACGGTCAGCTCATCATTTGTGCGCGTTTCGAACGGTAATTCCCCATCTGTGCACCTACGTCACGCACGCTGTATTATGCGACGCCCGGACCTCACCGAAACATCGCATGAACGCTTGCAAAAGCTTGACGGTGTACCATAGATCTCGTACATGCGCCATTTCCCGAATCGAGTGCATAGAAAGACTTGGTGCACCTACATCAACAGTTCGTACGCCGGTACCAGCAGCTACAATGGGTCCAATGGTGCTGCCGCAAGGCATATCGTTCCGCACAACGTACTCCTGCAGCGGTATAGGTGAATCACAGCATTCGGCAACAGCGCGGAGGAGATGCGCGCTCCACCCGTCAGTTGCATACCGCTGGTTTGCGTTGACTTTCAGAACAGGGCCATGGCCTAAGAGCGGCTGATGGCCACTCTCATGCTTTTCCGCGTAGTTTGGATGGACAGCATGCGCCATATCGAGACTGATCAAGAATGAGCGGCGGAGCGTGTATTGAACAGCGTCCTCGAAAGCGCCTGCATCCGTTTTCCCCGTCCATAAACACGCTAGAACACGTCGAATCAGGTCGCTGACAAGCGGAGACGCAGCGCCTTGCGCACTACCGCTACCGCACTCCTCATGGTCGAAAAGCGCAACCATGCAGACCGCCGACTCGGCACCGCTTTCCACCCCAGCCTCGGAATCCAGGGAGAGGAGCGCTTCGAGTGCCGCGAAACAGGAAAACAGGTTGTCTAGACGCGAAGCGAAGATGAACTCCCGCTGAACGCCACCAATGCTCGCTGGCTGTGCGTCTGCCAAACAGAGGTCAAAGTCATGAATAACGATACCGCCTGCATCACGCGTGATGCTCATCGGATCTTCTTTAACGGGCATGATGTCCTGTTGAAGAGTGTGAATAACTGCTCCCATAAGTGCAGTGGCATGGCGCTCTTGACACTGTGGCAACTTTGTTCTGTTCAATGCGGTGGCGGCAACCGGCACCAAATGCGTTTGTCGGTTCGGGGCGAAGCCCTGATTCACTTCTCGATCTAAGTGGATTGCCAATGATGGAATTCTCAAAATGGGTTCCCGTACATGAACGAGTGTGCACTGCCAACTGGTCGATCGGCTGGTGCCCTGTGCCGGGTCCGTTGGGGACGCACAGCGCCAGATGACCCGCCCAGCACACTTGAGGTCGCGATCGAACCAGGTGTACCAGAGGCCGCCCCCGTAGCACTCGACTGCAACTTTTTCATAATTTGCGTCGCTCACGCGACTTCGTGGTTTGACTCGAAAGCACGGCGAGTCGGTGTGCGCGCCAACGAGTCGGAGCTCACCGCCGTTCACCGCGTCGACGTGAAACGCTCGCCCCACTCGAAAGGCAACGATTGTTGACTCGTTGCGTGTCGTATAATAGCGTCCTCCGGGATGAACTCGCCCCAACCAGGAACAGTCCTCCCGAAGCTCAGTATAGCCAGCTGTTTCTAGAAGCAGTTTTGCGGTCTCGACTGCGTGGTACGGAGACGGTGACGCATCGAGAAAGCGAAGCAAGCGATCGGCGAGTGCGTCCTGCTCGGTTGTGTTCCCACCAGGCATTTGTCGTGTGCGGTTGTGGTCCGAGTTGGGAACACCTGGTTCAGCGTTCATTTTGCTTCTGGAGGACGACGGCAGCGAGAACAAAAGCCTGTCTAAAGAAAAACGCTGCCGCCAGTGGTGCACAGTAGTGGCGGCGAACGCGCCCCGGACAAGAAGTCTGCAGCTGACGGGCAGACGCATCCCGGCCTTGCTGGGCAGGCCACCCACCACTGGTTTCAACTTTTTCTCATATAGTTGGACTTTGAGAGGTTGTCCAACAAAGTTCTCTCTTGTCTACTGTGGAGGTCTTTTCTCAATCGCCGCGCATCTCCGTATATTGACGGCGGCGTTAAAGTCTCGGTTCACAAACCGCATACGTTTCTTGCCGTCGTTGGTTGTACTTACGAATGCGAGTAGCCCTCGCACTTTTGTCCTCCTCTCCATTTGCACCTCCGGCAGCGGTCCGTACTTTGCTATGTCTTCAGGACTCCCCTGGCGCTTTTCCATCTCGACCCTTTGAAGTGTACACTCCAGCTCATGGTGTGTATCGGACGTTCGGAACTCATCTATCCGTATCGTAACAAAACGCCGTGCATTCTCCTTGTACGTTCTTGTCGTTGGAGCTGGCGGAGTCCCTTTGTGGGTCTTCCAGCGCCCCGCTCCGTATGCTACTACGAGCCTCTGACTTTCAAGCTCCCTCAAGGCACTCAACTCATTGAAAAATTCGCGAACGCCCGCTGCTGACCACAATACGGATTCATACGCAAACGAGCCCACCGGGGCTTTGTATACTCTTCCCACAGCGCCTCCCAAGGAGCAACATGAACATCCATGCATTTCAGAAAAGCTTCAAAGTCCGCTGCGCGGCTCGTCACCTTGCTCATAGCTTCCAGGTGCTTCTTCAATCCAGCATTCTCTATCTCGATTTTCTTCCTTGCATTCATTATACCGGATTCTCGGTAGTATCTCGCTCTCGAGAACCTCAAACGACGCATGTCTTTCTGACGTAATTTACTGTGCGTACCATACTCCGCACGCTGGGGTACTGCGATGGTTATGATATTTGTGTTTCCGGGGTCCGCGCCAACGACAAAGTCGTTATTCTCTACCTCTTGCGTCGCAGGATCCTCCTCTTTGTTTTCCTCATGCTTCGCCGCGCCAACGACAAGGTCGTTATCCTCTACCTCCTGCGTCGCAGGACCCGCCTTCTCCTTGTCTTCATCCTTCGTGACGGGCGCAGCCGAGGGAGGGACTGGCCGGGCTCTCTTCAACCGCCGATAGTGTATACACAAGGCTACTCCATCGGTTTCAATCATCAAAGTGAACAAGTTTTGCTTGCTCACTCTCAGACGTTTAAAATTGAAGATATTCTTCCAGTACGTCTCCCGGTTCTCGCCGGCGAAGTCCTCCCTGCTAACGTTGAACTCCGAACAGATCTCCTTCATGATGCCATGAAGGATTCCGGAGTCGATAGTCCCAAAATGTGACTTGATATTGGACAATGGGACCACGTTGAAGCGCTTCCCCATTAGGAAATCCTTCCGTCTCTCCCACTCTTCATTTGTCTCTTCACGCAGCATCACCGCTGCCTTGCCTTCGAGCTCTCGGTCCAGAAACACGAAATAGCACAGAATGAGGCGATCGTATCTTTCCTGATCTTTGCTCAACTCTGATACCTTGTCTGTTGGATTCGGTAGCCCCAGTACCGCACGATGCTCTTGTATAACCGTACGGATCGCAGAAGCTTCATTCGTGCTCACTTTTGACGCCTTCTTGTCGACAAATTCGACCTCATCTTCACGCTTGCGATCTTTCATGATGCCATTGATAATCGTCCATTTTCCATTGCGAGAGATGCGCGGGTAGAGTGCAACCACGGCGCGTATCATGAAACGTTCGAGGTCCATTGTCAAATGGTTCTTCAGGTTCGTGAGGTACTGCTTCGCCCCGTAGGTGTACATATCCCGGCCAACCTTGTAGCGAGTACCCTCGAAGCTGTAAAAGGGGTGTTTTTCGTGGAGGGCATGCACTAGCACATTTTCCCTCCGCGTGTTCCCTGCGCCAACCATCAGGTGTCGAATAAAGGTTGCCGAAAACTCCGTCTGGAATCTCGACAGTTTCCATGTGCGTCACATCGCGATACATCTCCCTCGCCAAATGCATCAGTCCTGACGACGCCCTGGCAATACGCTTGGAGTACGACTAGGCACGTTTTTTGATGGCGCCTCGCAACTTTTCCCTGTACGAATCCTTGATATGTCCAAGAAGACCGGCTTTCACCACCATCTCGTCGTACAGGTGTCTTTCTTGCCGCCTTCGACGTAGGGCCTCCCCTCTTCGGTCCTTCTTATCTTCCTTTTCGTCCGGACTCGGCACTGTTTTTTGTTTTTTTTCTCTGGCAGCCGGCGACCCTGGGCCTCCAGGATCGTCGACTTGCTTTTTCATAACTTTCCTTTTTTAGACTTTTTTTGAAAAAGAACGTTCTTTGAACGCTTCTGTTATATACTGCGAAAAAACGCTTGAATACACTTGTTTGAGGTTTGAAACACAATTGAAATCAAAACTATACTTGGATATGAAGCTCACGAAAATCTGACTTTTACAGCTGAACGACACGCAACTGATCAAGATCGCGTTTCCCTTCAACGGCGGCGGCGTGCGCGTCGTGCCAGTTGACTACTGCCAGCTCTGCCAGGTGCACTCACTGACCGCGATGCGTGCACCGCGCGAGACGCTACACCGATCGATGAAGGACACGTGTCCGACGTCGCATTAGCACATGCAGGTTCTCACGGATGCACTGCATCGGAAATCAGGTGTCCGAGATCGGAAACGCACGTCGACGGATCTCCTGCGCTCGGCTCTGTCGCTGGTGCCGAAACTACTGCCCATCGCCGTACTACCCTAGCATACAAGGGGATGCTGGGGCCTGGCACAAAACTCAGCGATGACTCCAGCACACGCGTAGCCATCGTAGCATCTTGCGCTTTTGTGGGTAAGGCATGCATCAACCTAGTCATTAGGAGTTTCGATAGTTGTATTTATCGTACACAAAGTAGGTGTAGTCGTGTACCCGAGTACGAATAATATACGTTTATTCCCGATTCTTGTTATGCATGCCGCACGGACGCTGGAATGAGGAACAGATTTGAATTCTGCTTTTATCCGGCGTCATCGGCGGGCACTGATGACAGTTCAGTATATTGCCATGCTGCCGTCGTTGTCTAACTTATGGTGTCTGCTTCGTTCGACGGATCCGGTGAGCTTGGTAGAGGCATCGCACACATGTAGCGTGCATATGTAGCACCGCGTTCGACCGACGCATTTCGCCCGGAACGATCGAGGCACCAGCAGCACAAGGCGCTGCACCGACCTGAAGGACGGGCGGAGAGGCCCGGCAAGAGTAAATATTGTATAAAGTAGCATATTTAGGAATCTATATGATCCATTTTGCATACGCTGCACGAAACGCTTGTCGCACTTGCGAACGCTTTGCAAGCGCTATCCGACAGCGCGTTTCAAGGGCGAACGCGTGCGTCTCGACGTAAAACCCACTGTGTGGAGGCGCTAGGAGCGCTCTAGAATGCAGTCGCTCGTTGGATCCACTGCAAATAGAGACCCGGATTGCGTGGCAGAAGAGGCGAGACCTGGACACGTTGGTTTCGATCCGCAGCGCCCCTCGTTCTGTCTACAAGGGGAACGCGAGAAAATCGACGCTGAACGGGCACGGGCTCTCTTCACACCGCTTCGAGATGCAAGCATCGCAACAACCTCGGGAACAGAAGCTGATCCGAGCTTTGAACGAGTGTCGCTTTCGGGCAAGTCATTCGATGTAGAGGCGGCGGGCGTTGCTGCGGAGCATATTGCGCTGTTACGACCTGGTTCGGTGCGGTACCTACAACTGGCGGATGTGATTGCTGGCCAGTCCGAAATCGAGGCCCTGCAGGTGCTGGAGTTGCTCGCAGCAGCGTTCGCTGCTCATCAAGTGGTAGAGCTGGACCTCAGTGACAATGCACTGGGCGCTAAAGGTGTTCGAGCGTGCGCAGCGCTGTTCCAGCGCTCGGAACGGCTCGAAAGCCTGATCCTCTGTAACAACGGCCTCGCTGCAGACGCGATCACGCTCATTGTGGACGCGTTGACGGGATCCGAAAAACGTGTATACCTCAAAAAACTACATCTCTTCAACAATCTATTGAAAGACGAGGGTGCCCTCGCTTTGGTGCCGCTTATCGAGCGAGCACCACTGTTGGAGGATTTCCGTTTCGCCTCGCTGCGGGTCTCTCGAGGCGGGAGCATTGCCGTGGCTGAAGCTCTGACCCGCGTAGCGCCAACGCTTAGACGCCTCGATATGACCGATAATGTTATCGGCAAGGACGGCGCGAAAGCGCTTGCCCAGCTCCTCGAACAACAGACGCACCTCGAGGAATTGTACCTGCGAGATTGCCTGCTCACCGATGCGGGTGCACGCTGTATTTTAGAGGCACTCATGCGACAGACGGAGCAACCGCGCCTTCGCGTACTGGACTTGTCAGGAAACGAGCTCACCGGCGCCGCAACTGGTTCACTGTTAGGCAAATTCCTTGAACATTGCGCCCCGACGCTAACACATCTGCGCCTCGACGAGAACGAACTGGGTGACGGGGGGGCACTCGCGATCGCCAATGCATTGGCCAGGGATCCGCAGCGTTTTCGACTCGTTGAACTCTCACTATATCTGAACGATATTGGCGGCCGCGCTGCTTTCATGCTCGTCCAGCGCTGTGTTCGGATTGCGAGTATGTGCGTCTTGAATCTGAACGGGAATCGTCTGGGATGCATCGCGCTAGAGCACATAGAGCGACTGGTTGCTGGTACACCTCTTGCATCCAGTTTTGTGGATCTGGACGAAAACAATGAATCCGAGGACGAAGATGCCACCTCCGATATCTTCCAGCAACTCCGCATCGTGGAGGGATCAGACTCGGCCGAAGCCGAAGCCGAAGCCGACGCAATCACCGCACAGTTGCACGATCTGCAGGTCACCACAGCACCCAATGCCAGCGAGGCGTCGTGATCCTGAAAACAAAGCGAACGAGTCAGCTATGAACTGAACGATACACCTGGAGCGCACTCCAGCATTTCGCTTTACATCCCTTCATGGTGCGGGTAACGCACCGCCAGCGACGGCGGTAGCTCAGTGCGAGCGCTGGCGCCTCGAATCCACGCGACTTCCAGAGAGGGAGAGGGCGCGCGCGATGCCGTACCCCTCGGCAACCAGAGCGTCCCGCTTACCAGATAAAGTCGCCAAGTTGATGCCGCTGTCGATGATGGACGTGATATTCACGGATACCCGATTCGGTGCCGACCATCAGTGAGGACCCGTGTCGCGCGAATCCCAGACCAGCGATATGTTCCTCCTGCTCTTGCCACGGTGAGGCTCTTCTGCTCGCTTCGTCGGAACGACCCGCGCTTGAGAGGTTGATGGTCTGTACTTGGTCGCCATAGGTTCTGGCACAGGCAATGTGTACGTATTTTTGATGCTCAGCAAAAACCAAAAGATCAACGTCGGCCTCTGCGGGGGAGAACTTCACTGAGCGGCATGCACTACGGATCGGGAACAGCGACTGGGTATAGTAGCGGACCAGCGGCTTGTTGAGAAAACGTGTATCCCATACACAGCACGTGCCGTCCTGGCTTGCGACTGCAAACTGCCGACCCGATGGATGCCAGGCAGCAGAGATGCCGGCATCCAGGGCCTCGCGCAGGGTGGTATGAAGACGAAACCCACCCCCCGTGCTTGGCGATAAGGAGTCGAAGAGGAAAACCTCAGCGCTATCGCCCACAGCGAGCAGTCGCTTCGCGTCCGGTGAGACAGCTGTGTAGTTGATATTTGTGGAACAGCGAATAACCTGGTCGGGTTCTAAGGTTCGTGCGCGGCGCTGTGATGCAAGCGTTGATGACGGTAATCCAGATGAAGCTGAATGTGCATCGTTTGTGGTGGACGCGACGTGACCTTCCCGCACGCGTTCCAGATCAAAGATTTTCACTGATTCATCGTTCGTTGATACCAGCAGGTATCGCGGAAGAGCGCCTGACCACGCTGTGGTCGGTGCGTCCCATGATGTTGCCTCCAGATACCAAGACTGCGTTCGTGCCGCGTCTGCCGGTGTCGGCGCCATGGTAAGCGCATTGTTCACCACACCGGCTCGCAGCTCGCCACAGAGCAACGTTGTGCAGTGTACTGAATCCGTAACTTCTGCCGTCCGACCCAGATGCGGGCCCCAAAACCCGCTCTGTTCAACAGCCAAGTCGTACTGTTGGTATCCCCAACGATATGAACCCTCTAGCTCTCGAGTTATGTGAGCGGGTGTCCGCTCCACTCGGCGGTTGAGATATGAGTCGTCGTCGTCGTCGTCGTCGGTTAGATTTTCCCCCTCTTGCGGGTATGCGTCTGGTGAGCCATCATGATCAGCTTGGATGCCCTCGCTTGCAATGTGATTCAGGTGCCCAACTACCAGCTGACCACCTTGTCCGCCCACAGCAACGTACGGTTCCATGACGCATAGGCTTGTTGGCCAGAACGAATATTTTTGAAGTCTTTGCGAGCGGTAGCGCTTGTCTGTGGGAGCAGGCGACATCTCTCGCTCCGTTGGCATACTTACCGATGGAGGACGCCTCAATGCAGATGGATGCGTGCTTGTTTCGAGTTGTCTACTCGAACGCTGCCAAGAATCTTGATTCAGCAAGGCGGTCGTGCGCCCAGAAGGCTCCAATCGAGGTCGCGGGTCCATCGCCTGCCGTGGATCTGCCGAGCGCCTTGATCGCGACCTTGCGGGCACCGTACGATAGTTATTCACTCCTGATTCTCTATCGTGGACAGATACAGGGCCAGTGCCGCCAACCCGAACGAGCCGAATACGAGTGTCTGCGCTAGGTGCTTCGCGGATCAATTGCGTAAGCATGCGCGCACTCTGCTCCAACTCCAAACGTAAAAGCTCATCGATCTGCGAACCCGCGAGCATCGTGGCGGCTTCGGCGCCAGTGAGTGGCATGAACAGCGGCAGAACACTCGCGTCTGGCTCGCTGTTCGCGCCTGCGGTGGAGCGTCGCGGACTGCGGTCACGTCGATCACTTGGAATCCTTCCCGCGGTGGCAGTACGCGTGGGCACGGGCAGGTATGCGGAGCTCACGTCGTTGTCGTCAGCATCGTCCCAGAGGTGAGATGCGTCATGAAACTCTGGCAGGTTGGCTCGCGCTGTCTCACCAGCATCTGCACGTCTCTGACGCTCTCGCAGTTCTCTCCGCAAAAGAAAAAGGTAGCGCTCACGAGCAAGGCTTTCGAGGGCATCTCGAACCCGGCTAGCTACACGTGCGCCAGCCGGGAGCGCCGCCGCTCGGACACTAGCTGTTTCTCCTTCTTGAGCTAGCGTGTGCCAGTACTTCAAGTCCAGCCGCCGAAGCGACCCCTCTGACACAAAGTACACAAACCGTCCCGTACCGAATGGATACGAAGGCACGTGAAGCAAGTCCCGCAGTTGCCAGTGCTGGATAGTACACGGCTCGTCGTAGAAGAGACAGGGCGAAACGGAAACAAAGTCAGCGGAGCTGTTAGCCGCGTTCTTGGTTACGACTCTCCAGACAGCACCAACTTCGGTCTCCGTCGGTGCCCCTGGAATCGTCATTGTACAACAACCTCGCAGGCACAAGAGTTACCAGCGAAAACAATGTAAACGCGTCACACTTGACGAGGCCCCAAGTAGCACGGCCTCCTCCGCAGACTCCGGAAGGCCAAAGCGCCTGCGCACAGCGCTGAAACACGAGCCGCGCACGCATCGCAGCGGCACGCATTGCACGCCTGCTGTCCTCGGCACGCATCGCAGCGGCCTGCGTGTATCCTGGATTCTACGACATGCGTCTGCGCGATGCGTCATAGCACCCCAGAATAGGCTGAGACTGGCACGAATGGCGACGGATAGCGCATCCTATCGTGGTAAAGGCACGGCAACGAGAGGTACAGAGACTTGAAAGGCGAATGATCTGGGCGTTGGGCAGTATATTTTTTGCGCGTGCATGCTTGTGTGCGGCTTGACATGTACGCGTTGCGGGGGTCTTGGGCGCGCTCCGGCCTGCACTGGCTATCAGGTCCGAGCGCGGCAAATGGGAAACTGCCGGGGGAATATGCGTGGTGGTGCGGAACGATGGGCACGCTCTCGGGTGCTGATAACCATGGCGTCTGCGGGGATCACTGCTTTATGTCAGCGGTTCTGTGCGCCGAAACACCCGAGTGTTCCCGGTCTGCAGTGCGCATTCGTTCATGCGATGATACATGAGAATGTCGCATAATGCAGCACCATTGACGTTAATCATTTGAATAGCCAAAGCGTCCCGAGTCTATGTATATGACGCTCCAGCGTTCGTGGTGCGTTCAGTCATGCGGTACCGTTCCAGTACCTTGCACCTGGAGCGAATCCAACGCCCTCTCTTCAAGCCGTTGAAGTGCTCGTTGGAAGTTGTTAGCGTTCTAGCAAAATACCCACACTGATGACGAAATCTGTCGAAATCACACCCTTGAAAACTTGCTCGATACGGATCCGTTGTGCGCTATGGAATCACGGAACATTTTCGAATGTTCATCGAGATGAAGTTTCGGTGCAGATAGTGCTTTCGTGTATTGTTTCTGGTAGAATTATACCATAGCCAGCCGCTCATTTTCGATAGCCTCGCCACCTGACGTTCGGGTATCATACCACGCATTATCTCGTGCAACTGGCTCTGTTTTAGAAGCTTATACTCTACCAGTTTCAGCGTGCACCCGCGCTCATGGTGCGTGCATGACATGCCGAACAAATCTGTGGGGATCATAGAGCATCGATCATTGCAGTCAATGTATGCTTTCGCGGAACGAGCAGGCATGCAGGCCTTGCGCGCTACCGCAGGTCCAGCGTCGAGAGCTCCCTTCACCGAACGACGCGACATGTCGGTCGTTTCCTGTTCCACCTCGTTGAACAAGATGACGAACGCACTGTTCTTGACTTTGTGCAATCGTTACTGTTGGTGGCCAGAGCGTGGTCTCATGTACACGCCCAAGAAATCGCCCAATCATCCATCAAGACGCTCGTGTATTCTCTGAATCGTAGAATCACATCGATCAGTCGAACGAGTTATGGTACGCGATGGGGAACGTACAACGCCAACGGGGTGTGCTTCATAAATTGCTCGATTTTCGGAACGTATTCCTTGTTGAATTGTTTCAGAGGAACGGGATGTACGACGATTTCAGAATGGTACTTCAGCTCCGACACTTTTTCTATATCTCCTGGTCATTTTGTGGAAGAATCACTGTTATCTTCGTACGGCGCTTGCTTTGACTCGTTCTCTTCCTGGCCGGGTAACATGGGTGCATGCGCTTTACTACATATCCGTATTATTCCGTGGTATTTTTGCACAACGGGTGATCCCTCGCACTGAATCTCGCCTATTGCATAGGTATATCTACAATGGTTTAAATACGCTCTCGTCATCGTAACCGTCGCGAGTACGTCCACAGATCGGAACGCGGCGTGCCGCTTTCCTCATGCACGAGAAAAGATGTAGCGGAGTAGTTCAGAATAGGTAAAGATACAGAAAAATTCGTGTAGGGGCTGAAGTATGGAGACTAATACAATTCTCGGTTGATCCGCGAGCGTGAGAATTGCGTTTGACAACAGGGAGAACGGCTTTCTCTCGATTTATCTGGGGAGAAACAGCTAAGACGAAGAGCAGCTTAACGCCAGTCTCAGCCGCGCACTCCTTGATCGCTTTTTAGTGATGAAAAGGGACGTTCTCTAAGAGCAAGAGACAGGAATATGCGATGGGGTAGCCTCGATGCGTGCTTCAACGAAGGATGAGATGCCGCATGATCCACTTCTTTGGGGAGTTGTAGGCGGGCACACGACAGTATCGACATTATGACTGAAGTTGTCGTCATTCTCGCTTGCTTCTTTTTAACGAGCAGAATTTTGACCCTTTTTGAGTACCCATGTAGAGTTCAATCGAATATCCCGAAAAAGATCTCATCGAGTGAGAAGAATGCGCGCCGATCCCGCAAGAAGTGTTGGCGTTGCAGCACGAAGACGTTCGTGTGTTCTTCCACCCGCAACGGTCTCTCACAGCAGCGAACTATCTTTTTTCGTCCGTTCATGTCTCTTCATCATTATGCATATCGACGGTATGGAATCTTTAATTATGTATCTTAATTGATAGTATTTTCTAGAGAACGCTTTTCGTGGAATGCTTTGACGAAGTCACCGTCCTGAAGATAGGAACTAAGAAGTTCTGCCTCGGGTGCACGACGTTCAGATTAAGGATGCTGAGAAGGATTGCTCACCTACCTGCCTAATCAAGAATGACCGACATGGAAAAGCAGCGCCGATTTTCGGAAGCTAGCTGTGACAGCGTGCGTCTTTCGGCGAAACTTTTCCAGTCTATAGGATACGTCACTTTTACTGAATGTTTGCAAGAAATAGCAAACAAAAACAAACAGGATATGCAGGTATAGGTGCTCCAGAATACACTGCTCGGAATATAACAGTGGCATCCCGAACGGATCCATGCATCGGCGGCTGCATTTCCGGAATAGCACTTGCGAGACTCGACGCGGCCGTGTTGATCAATGCTGAACGCTTTCCGTGTGCTTTCGGCCTCTGTGAATGGCGCACACGCTCTAGTGCGTCCAAGAAATGATGGGTTTTATGCAGGTCAACGCACTCAATGTCCCGCATAGGTGAGAGTCTTTACGGATAAGCGGTTTCCGTTATCGACCCGGTCAGGCGTGAACAACCCGATACGATTACGCTCCGCACAGTATTTTTACATGCTGCCCGCATGTTTTCTAGATGGCCTGCCCATGCCAGTAAGCATGCAAAAAAGACTCGTATTCGGATGCGAATGTTTCGAGAAAGATCCACCACAAAAAAGCTTGAAGCGTTTCAGTGGCGCACTTTGCTACTCATGCACACGTGGAAGCTCGTCGAGACGAGTCTACCTAGGCCGCGCATTCTATGCAGAAACTCACCCTCTGATCAAGTTGCTTTCCGCACCATCATCAGATGGCCCTGTGCATGCAATGAAGGATGACGAAATACACAAAATCGGATGCAGACGGTATGCGCCGGTCGTCGAAAGCCAAACAAGCTCCAAACCGATCAAGTGAAGGAGTCAAGCTTGATCGCTCCCGCCATGCGCCCCGCCCTTACCTCGCAGTGGACACAAAGCACTCCGAGGAAACAGCATTGTTTCGTGACCGACGTGCAAACCAGCCCGCGTTGCTGGCGATCGCGTGCATGTGTAGCATACTGAGTCTTGGGGTACGCTTCCGTCCTATGCAGATCCGACTGGAACCGGGAGCAGTATAAGGACCGTGCCATTCTCGCCATATGCTCCGCCAAGGCCGGTATCCGAACGTCTTTGCCAACCATTCGCGAAACAAGAACCCAGTATTGACTGGAGTCGCAGACCAGTCGGGTCCCCTAGGCGAAAACTTTGTATAATATGGACAGGAAAACTGCCGCGCCGCCTTTCGCACCAGCGCTGGTGCCTTGACACTCATGAACGACGCCTGATAGCTGTGCAATCCGACAGCTTGTTTGTGATCTACACTTTGGCATCTGCACGCGATGATGAGGTTTGCGATTTTACCTGCTCAAGCTGCGCCCGCAAGCGCTCCAGTTCCGTCTCCACTCGCAGAGCGCGCTGGTCCACGTTGTGAATCTCCTCCTCCATACCACTAAAAGTCTCGCGGACGAGCGCGTTTGCCTTCAAAATATCATAGTGCAGGCGCAGAAACCCAAGTCCACCAGTAACCGTTGCACCCAAACAAAAAGCTGCGAGCCTGGAACGAAAGCTTGCCATGGTAGTGTCAGTAGACAACTGCGTTGCCAGTGGTGCCGCGTTGCTGGCGACACGCCCGCCATTGCGTTGCGCGCTATGCCCACATGGCGTTAAGATCGGTGTGCTCTCGTCTTTCCACTCAAGTCTGTGACACTCCTGCTGCGCTTTAGAGCAGGGGATCGAAATCATGAAGCAATGTACAGTATAGAGCGTAGACGAATTGCGTGTAGGGTATATTTTTTTAATGAACAGTTCAAGAAAGACCGCATTCCTCATTCGGTTGAGTCATAACCCAGTACTCAGATGAATGACGAGCACAGAAAGAGGATATGCGCTCCGCGCCAAAAATCGATACGCTCAAAGACTGGGTGCGGTCAATGGCAGAAAACGAGTCGTCGATCACCTTGCAGAATGCAAACGTGTCGATAGTAGCCGCGACGGTAGTCTCTGTTTCTCAAGTGCGTGTTCGTGTGCTCTGAAAGACTGGGATACAGTCTCAAAAAAGGAGTCCTAGTTCACGCACGAACAGCTTTGACCGAAATCGCAACTACAACAAAGTTCCTCGAGAGTTGCCATCGATATGAAGCACAGCAACGTCGATTTCTTTTTCCAGACGATGAGAGTTTCTTCAGATGAAACGGTTGGAATGTATTTGGGTATTCGCGGAGAAGGAGCCATTTTAATATACGATGGAGCTCGAAGAGAAGGCTAGTACAACGGCACCAACCACTTTGTCGGATCATAGCAGACTTTTCCCTTGACGTCTAATAATACCCTTCTATGGGACAACGTGGTATTTCACCATTCCTCTTCCGTTTGAGCATTTGCAGATTATATCGGGCAAGAGCTGCTTTTCATTCTTCCGTAAACTCCGCGGTTCAACCCCAATGAATGAAAGTTTCATATCGTGAAACGAAAGGATCGCTCCGCTGGGCGCATTGCTGGAGCGCTCAGCAAACTATGCCACACACAGACACATATTTTTGTCTTTCTTCCACAAGTCTTTCACCATCCAAGCAGGTCCTCACCTTAAGACATAAACAAGTGCATTCATTCTCGAGAGATAAAAAACCAAGGCATGAGCTCGTGTGCAGTCTTCAGAAGATCGAGACGAAGAGCAGGCAACGGAGTTCTTCGATGATAGACAAGCACGGAGAGGCGACAGAGCACCAAATGGCATAGAGGGCGCGACTTCAAGGAATACTCGCTTTGGTGAGTCTAAGCAGTGGCAATAACCCCTTGAGTTCGAGAACCGAGAATTTAATGCAGCTATTTATATCAGGAAATGTGCGGTGCCTAGGACGAGACCCGCGGAGCTGATACGAGACAAGTTTGTGGAGCAGTCTCTCGAGGTCGAATCGTAAAAGGAGAAACTGAAGCCGATCGCAGGATCGGTCGAAAAAGGCTGGGAGTCGTCTGTACTTAGGTATTAACTTACCCTACGTAGTTGCGCGACCTGTTTGTTTCACTGGCATGTATGCTCTAGCGATAGCCCGTACGTTCCGCAGCAATATTACTGGGAGTGAAAAAACAGCAGGCAGTCATCGAACGTTCGGGAGCGTATGAATGGCAGGGCACGGTTAAGCTCAAGGTTCGGCGCTTGCACAACTCCATAACGGCGAGGGTCGTGCCAGTGATCCGACAGGGTACACCAGCTGGCAGTATGTGATTTTGTCATGCGCCCCGATCCTGCCAGGCGAAATGCAAGGGTCAGCCGTCAAGGTACATATGCACGCTACATGTGTGCGATGCCTCTACCAAGCTCACCGGATCCGTCGAACGAAGCAGACACCATAAGTTAGACAACGACGGCAGCATGGCAATA
>Ga0080006_1144501_pt1 | contig 53854 bp, 67 predicted proteins | sample RS3BMetagenome_FD_69209 | JGI IMG/M metagenome (GOLD analysis project Ga0080006, IMG submission 69209) | Ferric oxide microbial mat and aquatic microbial communities from Rainbow Spring, Yellowstone National Park, USA - RS3B (SPADES... ... | reverse complement strand
TCCCTGCTCCCGTGGTCGGAACAATTGCCGGATGATGTTCGCCAGCCCCGGCGCTAACCTTGACTAACAGTATAGATTAGCGCCCACCGAGCGTGACAGGTGGGCGCTATTTGACGCATACACTTGAACACCTGTGTGCGGAATTGTGAAAACAGCAACAGGTAATCCTGGATTTCGAGATTGGAAATATACCGAAGTCCCATACATTCTCACGATGTGAAAACTTGAGTTTTTAGAGTAGTCGGGTGCCATGCCTGTTGATTGAATTACCGTCAGATACGATGAACCTTTATTATACGTGATTTGGAATGACACGGTTTTTGAAGTTTTGCTTACATTAACTTCTGACCCCTGAGTGTTGAGTGTAAATCCACTCGGAACGTAAAATTGTCCTGCTTTTACAGGGCTAAAACCTAACTGACTAGAATTGGAACCATAGTCGGACATGTGAATCACGCTTGGCGATTGAGTTGCTGGAACACTAATACTTGCACAGACTTTCTTCAAATCTTCAAGTGAAACTCCCCCATTAATTGTGGTCACATCGTATAAAATATTGTGTTTTTCGAATTCAATACTTTCTCCGCCATCGTGGTTTTGCATCGTAGCATGTATTTTGTTGTTGATAATTAAGTCGGTTTTCGGTGAGATCTGTACGATATGAAGTTGGTTAGGACGCCCTTCGGTAATCACAAACCCGTTTGCATATGAAGCACTGTACGAAATAGCATCTCCATTTTGTGGCGTATTCAGGTAGCGAATCACTTCTGAATGCGTGAGTTGATAACCCGCTGTATAGCTCGGAAGCAACGGAGTAAACGGCAAATACTCATGAAAATTGAAACTTGTATTTTGTATGTTACCAACTGATTTATTTCCACTAATCGTATTAGTTGGAACTTTTGAAGATTGAGTCGAACCTGTACCTTGAGTAAGAGGAGATACTTGGTTTGTTCCACATCCCGCTATAACTCCCATCATTGACAATGCGAGACCTGCCGTCACCAATTGCTTATAACGCTTCATTTTACAATTGACCTCCTTGTTGTACACGAAAATTAGACGTAACTGTTCTATGTTTGGATACATTTCACTTTTTGAGGTGGTTTCATGTGCGGAAGGAGAAATGGTTACTGCGCACTCCTGCTCCGATAGCAACGCAAGACCTTCCGTGCGACTGCCCTTGAGTCATTTATGCACACGTAAGCACCATATGGTCAGCAACGTCTCACGATGACCCGACGAGCAGACACCGTTCGTTAATTTAGAAATCAGTTTTGTGCGGGCTTTTGAAATCGCCAGAGATGCCACGATACAGCCATGGAAGCCGCAGCGACAGGAGTTTGCGAAGAAGCGGTCGGATCAATGATGTAGGAGAGCACGTGGCCGTCCATCCAATCGATTTCGGTCAGTGCCTGATCGGTACCCTTGACTAAATGTACCGCAACGATCCCCGGATAAGGGGGCAACAAATAACGATGAAGATAGGCAATGACAGGACTACTGACCTGTTCTTCCTGAGCAAGAGTACCTCCCGAGATTTCTGCCGTCCAATCGCCTTCTCCCCAGTCCAAAAACGCACTCGTTCCGTGTTGATAAACGGCCCCCCGAATCCCAAGACCAAGGTTTGGATACGCCGTTGCCGAAGTGGCTGGAATCTTTTCCACCTGGGGATTATGTGCGGCTAAAATCGAGAGGTAGTTTGGAGAGCCAGGAGCAGGTTGAACAGCTGTAAGCCGCATACTACCAAATTGAGCGATCATGGGATCGGTCGATAAGTATCTTGGGATCAGCGGACTATTGATCGCAAGCGGGCGTCGCGTAGCTATGACAGATACCGCATAGCTCTTTGGCGTGGCTTGAGTGCGGGCGGTGAGATAACCAGTTCTTCGGAATGTTAGGTTCAAGGGCCCGTTTAATGACAAGCTTGTATGGCCCGAAATGGCTTGAAGGGCCAACTTGATCACGGAGGATCCGGGAGACGATGAGACGCTTGGTAAGACCTGCACGCGCACCTCGTTGCTGACTTGGCCATCGTTGGCTTGAATGGTGTAAGTTCCGGCGCGAGGAAAGAAAAACTGCATGAAAAATTGCCCGTTCTGATTCGTGGTTCCATCGATGAAATCCGGTGTCTGCGGGAGACCCGACAAGCTGAAGGGGCTATACGGATCACCATGGCCATCGGACTTCAGCAGTTGACCAGAGATCACCGAGTAGCCGCCAGCCCGTACCGTGCGCGGATTTGTCTGGAGCGTGATGCGTGCGACCGACGAGGTGTAGAATGCGGACAGCGGAACCAGACTATTCGCCGTGGCAACCAGGTCGCCAGGGCTGTCCATGGCGACAGGCGACGGACTCGCATATTTCCATGGCTGCACGTAAAATGGATTGACAGAGTACACACTGGATCCGTCCGCGAATGCCAATGCATACGCCTCTCCATAATTGCTGGCAGACGGACCATGCGGGGCAGGTGCGGTCACCAGGATGCCGGGAAATGGGGGCAATGTATACGTGGATAGTACGGCATCCACCAGCCGACCCTCGGACAGATCGCTCGCCAAAGACCCCTGATGGATCTCGATGGTCCAATCGCCTTCATTCCATACCAAAGCGTGCACGGCGGGGTAGTATGCGGCGTTGAATCCGGGGATGAGTGGATGCATGGCCTTGGTCCCGGCTGGGACCTGGTAGCAAGGTGAGTCCGCTTTGCTGAGCGCGGATACGGCAGCGTTTCGAGTCGGGAACCGGGTGCCACGGATCGCAAACACCTGCGTGTCCGCCGAATTGGCGGTGAGCGAGGTGGGAGCGCCATTGATTCCCTGCGGATGCGTGATCATCCAGTACTGTACTGAGTAGTTGTTCTTGCTTGCGGCGGCTTGTGCGGTGAGGTTGAGCGGCATCGCGTTGAGAGAAGGCGGAAGGTGTTGAGGAAGCAGAATTGGCACCCGAGTACGGCTTTGCAGATACCCGGCCAGTTGACCGTTGATGAGGGCGATGCGCTGCTCCGGGATCACGGCGGCAGTAGCGGGCGTCGCACCGAACCAAATGGTGCCGAGCAGCAGAATCGTTGATCCGACAATAGCACTGTATTTGAAAATGGGCATTGTACTGGCCTCCTCTTGGTCTCTGTATTAAGACGATCGAGAGACCAATAAGGTTACATGCAGTATTGGATTAGACCCAACATGGTCTTGCGAGATTGAAGTCACAACTTATGGCGCTCTTCTGCCCATTGCTGTCGTTTCGGTACTTTTACGAGGGTCAAACTGCTTACAATTAACACTGCACCAATAACTTGAACAACCGTCATCCCTTGCGAGAGAACTACCAACGCAAAAGCTGCTGTCTATACTGCATGGTGGACCCGTGAATCGTGATGCGCCGCACGGCTCACACCACTTTCCGCTCACTTCGCGCCAACCGCTCCCGAAGCTCGTCCAGCCCCCGGCCAAACGCCGACAGCCCCGCCTGGTTCACCAGCGCCATCGGCTGGTTGTCCAAGCGCGCCTTTGTCGCATAAAACTTCAGATGGCTGGCGTACGCCGTGACAAACACGACGGCATCTGTTCCCTGCAAACGACTGTGCAGGCTGTGGTCCTTGTCGAAGCCCGGCACAAACGAGAACACGCCGCCTTGCGCTTCCACCAGTTGCCGATACTGCGGGGCGTGCGATTCGTCGCCGATAACGAGGATGCGCTTGCCGTCGAGGCGAAGCGTCGGAACGCTTGGAGCGATGGACACGGCGGCTTGTTCGTGAGATGTCCGCTGGACATGGCGCAACTCTTCGATGACCGCCAGCAGCCCCTGCACATCCGCGTCATACTGCGCGCGAAGCGTGGCGAGTTCTTGTTCGAGTTGCACCACGCGCTGCGCGGATGTGGTGTCGGGCCGTCGTTCCCTCTCCCGGTCGACCGTGAGTCTCGCCGCCTGCAAGAGTTCACCCCAGTTCATCCACAGCAGCGATTCGAAGGTCTTCTGGAGCGGGTCCACCTCTTGACGAAACTTGTTCAGCCAGGCCATCACCAGTTCGTCGTCTTCGTGCAACAAGATCGCGTTAAGCAACGTGTGGTGGGCGGCTCGCCGAAACGCCCGCGCGTCCGACTCGTTGTTCTGGTCCAGCGTGGACTTGTCCATGTACTCATCGGCGACAATCCGAAGGACCTCCTTGATCGGCGCATCGTCTCGCAACGCCTTGCGCAGTGAAGAGGTCAGAAAGGCGCGTCCGACGTGGCGGACCGCCCGCAGTCGATGCTGGGGTTTGGACAACTCCAACACCATGCGCTGCATAAAGCGCCGTTTGTCCTGAAGATCTTTGGGAGTGGCGCGAACCTCCAAGCCTCTCGCCAAAATATTCATTTCTTTGTGCGTGGCATAACGCAGATAGACTTGCAGATATTCATAAAGTGCGACCAGACGGCAGTCGACCAGTCCGAGTTGCACGGAGGCCCGTTCCCAGCGGGTGAACGACGCAGTTTCGATATACTGCGCCAGTTCGTCCAGACGCAGGGGCGTCATGCGTGCCATGAGTCGGTCAAACTGCGCGTGTTCCTCATCATCGTGGATCATACGGCGATCCGGAATCAGGAGAAGCGAGGTGCGTTTGTATTGAAAGCGAATCGGCAGGGTCATCAGAGTGTCCATTATCGGTCCTCCTGGTTGTCGGATGTGTGACGTGCTTCCCGCTCGTCTTGCTCAAGGATCTGATGCTTGGTCCACTACGCCACGAGGCGTATCATCCGTCTCGACGCCGCCTTTCACGCGGACCCTTCCCATTTGCGTCCACCGTCCACCTTTGCACTTCTCCCATCGTGCACATGGCCGCGCTGCGCCGCGCCCCGGCAAACTTGGTGCGTTTGTCGGCGTCGCAGAGGAAGCGAATCTTCTCTGTGACTTTGCGATTCCCTGTGCGTTCCAACATGACTTCCACCCTTTTGCCCTCCGTCATAATCCCATTTGCCAACAAACTCAGCCGTGGAAACTTAATAACAGGTCCTTAGCGGAGGCTGAATTTGATAGGATTGATAGCACAAATGTTGGTTAAGCCGTTCCCCGCGCAGTCCGATCGTCACGCCTTGATCCTTTGCCATGTCGTAGGGGCGGCAAACGCTGCACTCGCGCTCGGTGCGCTTTGGATCGTTGTAAATAATCTTGCGGTCAATATTGACGGGGTAAAACTTCGTCCTCAAAAACGGCATCTTCATCATCTCCACGCCATCCAGAGTAGTCACTCGCCTTCCAGGTTCTTGAATACACGCGGAACCGTTGTCCAATCTTGAACGGATTGGCCTATGGTGCGGCGCTCTACAATCAGTGTACAGACATTTCTTGTGTCAAAACGGTCAAACTTCGATCAATTTTCTCGTTTGACTGTGAACCCGTCAAGTCGAATCATGCGCATGGGAACAGGATCAGAAATGGCCTTGCGGATCAGGCGCTGCGTCCGGCGCTGTCACGAGAGGACGCGTGCAGGCAACGTGCGCCACAGTCTACCGCCGTCTGTTGTCTGCGCGAGTTGGCACGTATTTTGTGAAGAGGTTAGCGCGGCCCATCCAAGCCTTGGGCTCACGAACTGGAGGTTCACGTTCCAGGCTGACAGCGTCAAATTGCTCTGCTGGCGCCACCATGTCGTTCCACCATTGGAGGTTCGGTACAGGCGTCCACCCGCTTCCGACCAGCCTTCGCGCGGATTGATGAACGAGCGCGCCGGATACAGAAATGCAACGGTATCGCCCGGCGCAGCATGGGTGCAGGTCCATGTCATGCCCCCGTTATGCGTGGCGTAATAGACGACGGCGTTGATCCCCGAGCCAGCAGTGTTCGTGCCATAGGCGGGCATGATGCCGTAACCGCCGGGGAAAAAGATGGGTGGGTCGGCTATAGGTGCGTTGGCGATCGATTGGCACAGTGGAAGGGAGATTTTGACGGAGCGACCTGCGGCGTCGTACTGCTCTACCGTCGGGGGCGCGTCGAAAACCGGATTTGTCGATGTAAGAAATACACGGTAGGGTGATGCGGCGGCTATGCCGATCTTATCGCCGCCAGAAAGGCGGACCGATGTGACAACATGCCAATAGGCGCCCCCGTCAGCGCTGCGCCAGATAGTGAAACCCATCGAGCCTGCGGCGCCGGGGGAATCGCCGAGCAGCCAGCCTGTTCGCGCTCCGGAGAACGACAGCGACCAGGTCGTCAGTTCATTGTCAACCCCGGTGCGAATCACGGAGCGGCGCCAGATGCGACCGGCGTCATGGGTGGTGTAAACGGTGATTGTGCTGTGGCCGCTCACCGCCATGGGAGCTGTGGCTACCCACGCAGTCTGCGCGTTCAAAAAGTAGGCGCAATTGTTGCCTACGAGGCGGGCGCCGCGCGGTGTAACCGTATGCCAGAGCAAGCCGCCATCGGTGGTGCGCAGCACTCCCTGTGCGCCGATGGCCCAGCCGGTTGCGGCGCTTACCATGTGCAGCGCGCTGAGAGCCGCAAGCGGGTAGGTGTGTGATCGGGGAACGGTCTGCGCCAACAGTGGGGCTGCCAGACTCATGCACGCGGCGGCAACGATTGCGCCGGCGGCGAGTCTGCTGAGGGTGTGACCGCTCAGGATTGGAATGAACATCAGGATCCCTCGTCTCTTCAGGTTCGACATCTGTAAACCGCGACCGTGTTCGACCGCGCACCTGACAGACGAAATTGGGCGCCACAAGGTTACACGCGGCAATCGGAACTCAGCCAGCATGAACCAGAGACTATATCCGCATTGGTCGCAGACGTAGTTTGTCGAGTGCGGGTTCGTCCAGCCAAGTGTGTTTCGCAAGCGTGACGTCGCCTACCCGCAGGCGCAGGAACACAGGGTGCAACTGACTCGCAGCCGCCGCGCCCTGTGCATGCCATGCGATCGGCAGTCGGCAACTCAGCCCGCCCCCATGCCCCCTTGCGGCTGCTGGTCGTTCTGTGGGCCTGCACCGTAGGCGTTGGCCATCTGCACCACGGCTCGCGCTCCCTGATCGACTGTCAGGCCCGCCGTGCTGTTGAATCGCCCGCCCTGCAGAGTCAACATCCCGAGCGCCACAGCAATCGCGTCGCCAGCGTACTGACTCTGTGGGATCGTCGCCGCGTCGATCGCCTTCAGCCGGAACGCTTGCGGCTGTGACAGCACAGGCCCGAAACCAAGCGCCTCAGCCAGCACCTGAGCCGCATAAGCGCGCGTCGCGGGGGCGTTCGCATCCATAGGCTGCCCCGCCGGAATCCAGCCGCGCGTATAGGCCGCGACGAGTTGCGAGTAGTCGGGGGCGTCGGTGGAGACACCCGAGAGTGCGCGTCGCATCCCCACCGCATCGGCGCCGAACAGCGGTCCCGGACTGTTCAGTCCGAGCGCGTTGACGACCAGCGTGACAAACGCCGCCCGCGTCATTACGCTGTGCGGGTACACGTCGCCGTTTGGCGACACGCTAAGCAGGCCGTCGTTGACCAGCAGTTCGACGTCTGCCGCATGCGCCGCTCCAGCGAGATCGCGAATCGCCCCCGCGTAGGGCCTTTGGCTCTGGCCCTGCGTCTGCAGTGCGCCCGTGAGCGCATTGACCATGACGCCGGAACCGTAGTACCCAACGGGAGCGTACGCCAGCACGATGCGTGGCGGCGGCAACTTCCTGTGGCTCTCTTGCGCCTGGAAGTCGTTCTGGGGTTGTGTGAGCACGAATTGCAGGTGCAACGGTTCTGCCTTCATCCAATTCCCGACGACCTGCGCGACGGGAACGGCCCTCTTCGGCAATGGGAGTTTCGTCAGACCACTCACCGGCTGCCAATTGAAATTGGAGATCTGTCCACTGTTGCCATAGACGCTCAGGAATCCGCCCGTTCCCTGCACTTCGATTCCATGGTAGAGAAATTTCAGCTCGAAGAAGTGTTCGTACCCGTTCGGGAACTTTTGAAATGGCGCCAGGGTGACGGCGATTCCACCCGTGTCAGCGGGAAAGATCCGCTTGACAAATGCTTGCGCACTCGCGGTAGCTTGCGCCGCAGTGATTTTGGTCGGCTGCTTGAAGTTGATCGAACCCGGCGTTGACGCTTGCACGTTTTCGTTGTAGTCCGTCAGGACGCCGCGCGTCGCGTCCACCGAGGCGGACAGCTGTATGTGATCCGGTGCGTTCCATGTGAAGTTCCAGATCACATCGGTCGACGGCGGCTGTGTGGTTTGCGCGTCGTTGACGAAATGATCGGCCTTCCCGATGTGAAGTACGCGCTCTGCGTATGCCAGCGCCTGTTCCTCCGTCCAGTTGGCGTGCGTGGCGCCAGGAAACGTCGTCGGTCCGCCGGGCGTCAGCGCCTTGAAAGGCGACTGCGAAGGCAGCGGATCGGCGAAGCCGTTTGAGTTGATCACCTGGCCCGTCGCGGCGTCGATCACGGGCGTCGTCACGATCGACCCGCCCGCAAACGGTGTGTTCCAGTTCGAGGGGTAGGCGGTGGACGGCTGCGTATAGGCCAGTATGCTCGTGGGGGAGACGGCATTTGAATAGTCCTGGCCGTACAGGAGGAAGAAATGCAGAGAATTGCGATAGATCGTCTGGGCCTTCCCCATCGACTCCGCCGGATGGGCGGTCGGAAATGCCAGCGTGGACCAACTGGCGTTCGCCTGGATCAGGTGGCCATTTGCTGAGAGTGTCAGCGAAAAGCCGTCAAAGGGGGCTGCGACGCCGTGCACCGTACGCTCAAATAAATAGGTGTACTGGATCGGCGTCGTGAGCGTACCGGCGGTCGACTGCTGCCGCAGGACGGCCACTTGCTTCGAATACGCACCGTAGAGGCGCCGCACCCACGTGGCGGCGAGCGCCTTGGCCTGTACTGCGGAGACGGACGCGGGGAAGTGAAAGGCGTTCACTGCAGGTTGGCGGTAGTAGTTCAGGATCATGCCGGTGGTCGCGTCCACCGAGACACCGATGCCGAACGATTGATTCTGCTGCGCCCCATTTTTCACATAGTTCAGATTGTATTGCGCGGGCTGTCCTGTCTGGGCGGCGTTATACGATGTCGAGGACAGCGTGAAGCCCGCCGGAATGTACGTGCGCAAACGCGCGATCGTCTCCGCCCGCTGCAAGCTGATGGCGCCTGGAGCCGTCTGGGCTGCGGCGGGCAGTCCGCCGAGTGGTCCCAGGATCGTGAGACTGGTGATGAGTGCTGCCGCGACAGGCAGCAATCCTTTGCGAATCAGTGTGTGCATGCGTTATCCCTCCTGTGTCATGGTATAGACGACGCAGGAGGGCGCAAGGTTACAGGCATGCGCTTTCGCTATGTGCCCCCGCGCAGCACCCGCACCCCCTGTACCACCGTCAGCGGTTGCTGCGGTTGGCGTGTCGGATCAAGCATGGTTTCTACTCCCCTTTCAAACCCTTGCGACATGCGACGACCTTTCTCCTCGTTGCCGATGGTTGGCCGGAGTGCACCGAGTTCCTGGACCGCTCGTTCCTGCGTTCGCCTGTGTTGCTTCCTTAGCCGGATAAAACGAGTTGCGAATGAGTCCATGGATACCGCCGCCAGAACATGCTGGTCCGCGAGGCCGTCCGGCATTACTACTATTGGAACGAATTTCTGCCCTTTGATGCTCCGATCTGGTTTATACTGAATATAATACGAAACGATTCGCGGCGACTCTTTTGATCGAATCATCGCGAGTATCAGGATGTTTGAGGACTGAATCTGCAGGCAAATTTAACGGAGGTCCGAACAATGGAGCACAGAAAGGGTATCCTTTTGGTTGGATTAGTAGCCGTAGGAACACTACTGATCTCGCAACTCATACCGATTTTGACTTTCCCTCAGCCCCGTTCTCCGAGCCGATCTGCTAACAAGCAACCACAAAAAACCGTCTCGTCCAAGGCTCCCGCACCAAACTCCACTTCACAGACCGGCAAAGAAAACACTGTTTTTATCCCCACCATGATTGCAGTAGGGATGGTTAGATTGCCGTCTGAAACCTCTGCAGTTTCAGTTCCTACTCCACCACCCATTGTGCCCATCGATTCGGTACCCACTATTCAATTCAATGTTCCAAAAAGCAGAGCCGATCAACTTACGCTTGATTGGCTAACGACAGGCGTGTACAAAGTGCGACAATACGGCATCGAATTTCTTGGCTCACGGGGTTGAAAAGCTGTTTCTGCGGATACAAGTATAAGAGCGGACGGCAGCAATGAGTTTTTTCTGCAATCGCTTCACAATTCTCAGGAATGGTTGTCATTTGGCAGCGCCGGCTATGACCAAGGCGTCATCATATCAGACACGGCTGATTACTTCCCTCAGGCACGCAAGTGGGCAAAATCGATCAACGACTACTATCCAAAAAGTTCTCTTACGTGATGCACCGAACGCCGTTAGGTTCCTATGCAGAACTCATATGGGGTTGCTTATTCGAGCTTTGTAACAAATCACAATTCCCAAAATGGTCGATTTTCCAGTGCCATAATCTCGATGCCAGCAACTGCTCACAGTTTGGAAACTGTGATTCTGAATTTTTTCTTGTCGCTGACTCGTTCTACTCTTTGAGAAACATGTTAAAGAGATCGATGCGGCGAACGCGCTTCTTCCGTACTGGTTTGGACTGTAAATTCGCACACCATCTCCACTTCTTGATTGTGCCATTATACACTGATTCCCAGTATCCGGCGCAGACCTTCCCCACGGGTGGAGTTGGATCGGACTATGGCTTTGCGTTGGAACTGTTGTGGATCATGTCATCGTAAAGTAGCCGCCCGGCCAGGAGCCGTCTCAAATCTTTCTTTCTAAAGATCAGTTTTAGAATACTCCTGTACTCTGAGTCCGCACCTCACCGCGAAACAGTCTCAACAATATGAGGTCAGACAGGAGAGGTTCCGTTTGCATCCGTACAAAAAGTACCTACTCTTGCCCATCCTGGCTCTCACGATGACCGGATGGGCAATGGGCGCCAACGCCCACCGGATCGCCCACAGCCCCGCCTTCGTGCCCCTTCACAAGAGGTCCGAACGGTTCATGACGATCGGCGGCTCGGTCGCCCATGGTTGGGCAGCCAAGGATAATGTGGGGTATTTACAGCGAGCATTTCAAACGCTGTCCACCCATACGGACACCCTGTACCAATACTACGATCGAACCATCGTCGGAGCGGACGGCACGCAGCTCGCCACATTGTACAAGGGGGACTACACGAAGTGGCTGGACAACGTGAAACCACAAATTGTCATCATTTCCTGGGGCCTGCTCAACGATGCGTTTACCAAAGTCACGCAGACTCACTTTCGCTTCTATCTGAACCACGAAATTCAGCTTGCTCTCTCCCGACATGCGGTCGTGTTCGTGGTTACTCCCCCAGTGACCAAGGCAACTTACACCGAGTTCAAAGTACAACAACCGGAGTACGTACACACAGAGAGTGAACTTGTCTATCACCTGCACAATCCCAACGTACGACTGTTCAACGTGTTCCGGCAAATGGAAGCCTACCTGACGGCGCACCATCAGACGTACGTTCCGTACATGGGAAATGGGTGGCATCCCAATACAGCAGGGCACATCCTGGCGGGCGACCTGCTGTATCAAGATATTATCCAGACATACGGGGAGCATCCGATTCACTTCATAACCTGACGATGCAGACCGCGCCATTACGGTGCCTGGGGTGCAGTGCTGCTCGGTGCGGGATTTTCCATCCGGATCTTGACCGACTGCTATGTCAGATCAAAGAGGGTGATCTGATCGTGTATTGCCAGCAGCAACAGCAATGGCACCGATTGCCGCGCTTGTTGTGTTTGGATCACATGGATGATCTGTGTACTCCGGCCGCGAGCGATTGTCGAGCCGTTACCAATTTGGCCGTCACATTATTAATAATTTCCACCCGCTGGACGTCTGGATCGATTTCCCCATCACGCCCACCGATTGGGAGAACGCAGCGTGGCCGTTGCCGTGTCCAAGTGGACCGACTCATAAGTGCCGTAACGGCCGTCTGGCGCCGTGTTATGGAGTAGGTTCCTCCAGTTGTTTGACCTGTTCCAACAGCGCCATAACCTTGTCAAATTGCTCAATCGGCACGCTGATTCCTTTGCCGGGCAGCCATTGTTCGCCGTTGCTTCGTTCTCGATACCAGGTGCGAATGTCGACGTACTGCTTGTTGTTCTTTTTCGTCTGCGACACCACGATCTTGTTGCGCTCATCGCGCTCCACTTCGCCGACGACTGCCTGGTCATCCCAAAATTCGCTCATGGGATTCACCCCCTTTATGCCCATGGTTAGGGATTGCGCTTGGGCGAAACGGTCAATTTTGCGTCATTTTCATTTCCCGTTCTCGCCGAATGCGCCCACAAGTGTGTTGGGATGATGTACGATTAAAGGGTGAGAAAATGGGGGATCGTCCATGAAGCAGGCCGAGATCAAACAGCAAGTCGCGATGCTGGCCAATGCCAACCACTCCTATATCGAAATAGCCCGTCGCTTGGATATTGCATCATCATATGTAGGGAGAATTCTCGCCGACTTGCGACGCAACGGTGTCCTCCCGCAGCCTGCGCGGCGGCCTCAGCGAATTCCCTCTCGCCTGACCCAACCGGTTGACCCCAAGAAGCTCCGAGAAGCCGTCAAGGCCGTGGAGCTTGCCATCGATCAGTATGCGACGGTCGCGGAGGATTCCCCGTCGAATGTGCTCTGCTTTCTGAGCACACGCGAAACGGTGGAAGTAGGTGTACAGCTCATTGGGCTGTCCGGCGCGGACGGTCAAGACACGTCAGCGGCTGTCGTGCAGGCTTTGGCCCACGTCTTGGAGAGCCACGGGTACGAGGTGCCCGCATTGTCGGGGTTCACGCCGATTCGGTGAGGACAGGCTCCTTTCTCTCGCCATCTGGGCCTTGCCAAGCGCGACACACAGGGGTCACCCCACGAAACAGAGAAAATCATACGCACCGATTCCTCGCTGTCAGATTGATGTAACCCTCAATCCCCAGGTAGTGCCAAAACCATCCCCCACAGTCGTTTGAACCAACTGCCTAATCCAACTTTTCGATCTTCTCGATCATGACGATGGAATCCTTTGCCACCGCAATCGCATTTCCCAGTATCAGATAATTTCCAGATTGCAATTTGCTTAGTTCCAACACAAGAGTGTCTACTGATTCAAATGCCGGCAAGTTCACTGCGATCTCCTTGCCGTTCAACAAATGGATGTTACATCGCATTTCCTCACCCCCGTCTGCGTGTCAAAAGGACTGAATGACAAGAAAACCGCCCCTTTACTGCGTTCATGCTGTACTTGTGAAGGGAATGGCGCTCATGATTGCGTTCCCACCCTGATTTGGATCACGCGTTGGTCGTGGTCACCGTCCTGCGACCACCCACAAGAGCACCCGTGGCTACCAGCACGAACGTCAATTCAATGACAATCGCAACTGCTCCGAGTGCGTTACGAGACAAAAACGGGGGAAGCACGGGGGAAGTGAGGACGGGCGCATGTTTTGCTTTTGCCGATGTGTGGTAAACGCCCAATCGCAGAGACGCAGCGCTCGGTATTGTATTTGCGGTCAGTTTCACTACGGCTGCACCACCTGCCATGACGATCCCAAGCGCCCATCCCATCCAGCGAGAGTTGGATTGAACACCAACGACTGCCATCAACGTTCCGATTGCATTGAGGAGAAACAGTGTTCCCAGGAAGGGATTTGTTCCGATCATCGTGAGGAACAGGGCCAAGTGAATATAGAACACGACGACGAGCAACACCACACCCACCGATCGCAACCTATCCCTGCCAGATATTGTCGGTCTTGTCGAATCACCGACTGTGATCTGCTGCTCCATAGTCCATCACCTCCCGATTTTGTCGCGTGATTTCAAACCTCGATGAATACGGTCAACACGCCCTGCGGCGTACAGGAGTACACTTTCGCAGAAAAGTCACTCCACGACCAACACCGATGCCTTTGCGTGACGGAGTACGCCAGCGCATACGCCACCCAGTGCTGCTTGACTGTCTGCGTCTCTTTCGTGACTACCCACGACAATCAGATCGGCATGTTGTTTCTCTGCCTGCGAACAAATATGGGGAACCACACGCCCCGCGACGTGGACGAATTCGAATCGATCAATCACACTCTCCATGGTCTTCATCACTCTCTTCTTGACATCCGCTGTACATTTCGTCTCTTTCTCCCATACGCCCTGCGGTACATCAGAAGATTTCTCAGTCAAGCACTCTGGCGTAACATACAAGACGGTCAAGCGAGCAAGCGGCCAAGCGGCCAAAAGCGTCTCTCCCACGGCCAGCATGCGATCCGAGTTGGGTGATCCGTCGATCGCCATGAGCAGACTCTTCATTCCGGCATCCCCTCGCTGTGTTTTTTTCCACCCTGCATTGACTTCTTCAAGCACACCCGTGTGCGCGTACATCAGCGTCATGATCCGGCGATTCGGTGAAGGGTGTCCAGTCGGGCGGAACCTGTACGCTGCAAGGCTTGTTTGGTTCCCAGAGCGTGTACGGACTGGATCGCATCCGATGCACTCCCCGGATTCACAACTTCTCCACTTTGGTTGCTATGGAAATCCATACCCTTCGGAGTCGCCTCACTTTGACAAGGGTTCATGACAGGAACACTCAGGGTCGCGTCACCACAAACCCAGTGAGTTTTGGCACGAAGTATCCGTGCTTGTCCAGCACATACGCCAGAGCCTGGATCACAGCGCGCGACACATTGCCCCCGTCCGCTGACGAAAGTCCGATCAGTTCGGCAGCCAGTTCCACGGTTTCACGAGTACTTAAAAAACGCAATGTGGCTTCCTCGGATTGCTCCAGGACTTCTGCATACGAACGGATTGCCTGATTGACAACCTGGATGTGATCCTGAAACTTGGAGGAATCCACGGATACATCCCCCCATTTTGTTGGCAACGATGTGAATCACGAGTGTGCGCCAAGATCCCTTTCTTGCGCAAATCGCCACTGATTCGACCGACCAATATTTCTGAGACGCCCACCTGTTTCGCCATGTCGACAACCAGGTATGAATTGGACAGGAGCAATCGGGCCACATCGGTCCGCGTATTCCGAAACATCGGTGTCACCCCATTCCCGATGGGGAAGGTACAACACCACACTATATCGCGGCTAAAGTATCGTGGACCCAGGGAACAAAACGGTCACTCTTTGCCCAATCCCTCTCTCCTGGCATACGCTACCGCCTCCACACGATTTGACATGTGCAGTTTGTTAAGGATGTGACGCACATGGAAGCGAACCGTATGTTCACAGATACTCAGACGCCCGGCGATGTCTTTGTTGATAGCGCCCGTACCCAGTTCTCGCAGGACCTCCACTTCGCGGGCCGTCAGCGGTGCAACGTCACTCTGTAACGTGAAGTGTTTTGAGTGGCGTCTATCCGATACAATACGCAGCGCCAAATCGCCCGGTACGACCGCCTCTCCCACATGAACGCGATGCACCGCATGCACCAGTTCATCCGGATCGACCGCTTTCATGATATAGCCCTGCGCCCCCTGTGCAAACGCGTTAAAGAGAAACTTTTTCTCTTCACGGACGCTGAGAATCAGGATCTTCAACAGTGGACTGAGCACATGAAGGCGTTGGATGGCTTCGAGATCACTCCTCTTGGAATTGGATAAATCCATGATGAGCACGTCCGGAAGAACCCGTTCCACCAAATCAGCGGCATCCGCACTGTTGCTTCCTTCACCGACGACCTCAATACCTTGGGTCGCTTGCAAAATTCCGATCACTCGACGCCGAAAGAGTGGGTGGGTGGCCACCACAGCAACCCGAATTGTCACCCGATCATCTCCCCAGTCGCTCAGTTCTTGAAAATCCATTTGTTTGATTCCACTGCGAACCCCCTGAAGTTGAATTGGCAAACGCCCATGCCCCTGCGAGGCACAAAATGAAAATGCGCCGATCAGCGCCCTTTTCTCAACAACACGTGGGTTTTCGCAGTGGAATCAGCGGTTTGCATCCTGACCAATGCACCGCCAATGCTAACCGCATGGGTACCTGATCGTGCGGTGAATCCACTTCGTTCCTTTGCAAATGGCCGCGTATCAACGATGGTTGCCGTTGTCAGTCAGTTCCGTCTTGAACGCAGTTTCCTGTCGCCCTTTCGTTTCCTTTTCCGGCAGGTCTTTTAACATCGCCTCCAGTCGCACTAACTCATCTTCCACCAGGCGCATGTCTGATGGAGAAACTCGCACGGTCCTGTTGGAAAACAACAGCAGCCGGACGGCCAGCAAAGAATTGCGCACTTCGTTGATCACAGTCCGCGAAACAATGTGGGATCGTTGTTTCATCTCCTGAATCTCTTTGCGTCGCGCGACTGCCGTCATTTTGTGCACATAGCCCAGCCATGCGATATAAGAGCATCCCACCAACTGGATCAGCATCGCGAAGGCATGCAGTTCAGGCAACCCCTGGATGTACACATCCAGGGCGTTCACCGCCAGACCGCCGACGACAGCGGGAACAAATCCGAGCCAATATCCGATGGCGCCCGCCACAATGACTTGGGAACCCAAATACCCGTTTTGCGTAACCACAGCCCAAATCAGAAACGTCAACCCAATGAAAGCCGCAACGAGTGTGGCTCGCAATTTCAACTGGTCGAGCACAATCCGATCGATGCTTTCACATGTTCGTAAGAGTCTCTCTCCCCATTGATGGGCCATCACCGTGTCCTCGCTTCCGTTCCCCTTTTTTTCGACGTGTTCTGGAGCCTTACGCAAATTGTCACTGAAAATGGCAAGAACAATTCACCATGGTATGCATGCGCTGACTTCGAACCGTTGATCGCCTGCCACGAGTGGCATCAGACGATATCAATTCTGCATTATGGCAGTCTTCAGAGCGCGTGTGTAGACACAAATGAGTTAGTTCATTTTGTCCACTATCACTCGGCATGTATAGTCTGATTAAACTATATCGCCTCAGTTGAAGAATCGTCATGGTCCGTTTTGCTCTATTCTCGCATCGCCTTTTCACATTATTATTGTTGGCAGCGATAGAGGAAAGGGGTGGACGTCATGGTCGACATGTCCAATGCGTGGCCAAACTACTATGCCGGGTTTTTGTGGCTGATCGTATTTATCGGTTTTGCCATTCTAAAGTATCCGCACGGCAAACGGGGGGATCACACGTGAACTTGACGGCGCGCATCCGCAAGCAGGTTTCAGAGCAATTGTCCTGGGATCGCCTGCTTCCCTCCGAACAGCCAGTTTACGTTTCTTCTCTGGTTTATAGTTTTGGCGTTCTGACGCTCAGCAGTTTGGTGGTCGTGATCGCTTCAGGCATTGTGATGGCGGCGAAGAGTCCTGTCTGGTATCAAACCTCGGCAGTCGGTGAATACTTTCGAGCCATTCATTTTTGGAGCGTGCAGGCCTTTTTCTTCTTCATGACGATGCACTTGGTTGTGCAATTCTTTATGGGGTCCTGGCGTGAAGGGCGGGCTTTGACCTGGGTGCTCGGAGCGCTGTCTTTCGGGGTCGCGGTGATCACGGCGTTTACCGGTTATCTATCGCGGGGAGATTTTTTCGCGCAATGGAACCAGGTGCAGAGTAAAGACGCGTTCAACGGCGCAGGGCTGGACGGGTTTTTCAATGCACTGAACAACGGCCAGATTTACGGATTGCATATCGCCGTACTGCCGACAGTTCTCATCGCGCTCGTGGGGTGGCACCTGCTCGCGGTGCGCCGCATGGGCGTAGTGCCGCCCTATCCAGTCGAAGACAACACCGACGCGAAAGTCGGTGAAAAGTCGTGAAGCACACGTACCCGTATCCGGACGCCAAACGGTTTCCGATGAAAGATTTTGACATGGTGAAAGAAGGACTTCTTGGTCTCGCCGTGATTACGGTTCTCGTCTTGATCGTAGCTGCCATCGCGGGCGCGCCCTATCGACCGGCCATCACGAATCAGCAGATCGCCGTGCAAAACCCGGTGTTGATCGAACAGACTGCGCTCGGCGATCTGGATGGCACAGGCGAGATGGCGACGTATGGACCGCCGTACAACAACGGCACGGGCGAAATACAATCGCTTGCGGGATTCTCTCCGCAGACTTGGTGGGGCACACCGTATCCGCTGAATACGGCGATGGACGACGTGATCACGCCGCTGTCGATGCTGGCCAGTGCGTCGGGCAACAGTCAACTGACGAAAGCGCTCCATACGTATCAGGCGGCGCCCGCGGCAACTCAGGCCAAGTGGAGCCAGAACCTCAGCAATGCCCTGAACAAAGCCACGGCCGTCGGCGCTGCGGTAAAACTGCCTGCAGGCAACTACGGACCCGTCGCCTACATGATGAATTCAGAACTGCAACTGGCGCGTTCTGGACTGTTGTCGGGCGCGTTAACGCGGGAAACGAACCAGGGCGTGTACCGCTGGAACGTGCAAAACAATTTGCTGTTCCTGCAAGGCGCCGCGCTCAACAATATCGCGGGAACGATTAATATGCAGGGTGGGCAGTGGGGGATCAACCACGACGAACAGGCGTATCCTGGCCCGTGGTGGCTGACGCCGTACACCTTCTTCTATCAAATTCCGCCTTGGAACACGATCGATGCAGGTGACGAGATGGCCGCCTACACCGTGGGTGCCTTGTTCATGTTGCTCATTGCCGTGCCATGGGTGCCTGGGCTCAATCGGTTGCCGCGGCTGCTGCCGCTTTACAAGCTGATCTGGCGCGATTGGTATCGGGACGAGAAGAACAGGAAAAAGAGACCGGAACGGGACGCGCAGTGATAGCATATTCACTGAGTTAGGTTTAGCCACTCGACAGCGACAAGGCGGAACAGGGTCACTGACTGTGATCACGGTCACGAGTTAAACAGTGAAGGAGGAAGCTCATCATGGTGCGGGGAATTCGTTTGTGGGTCGTGTGGCTATTCGCGCTGACGCTCGGCACGTATGGCATGGGATTGGTTTTCAAAGGAACGATTGAGGGTCAATACAGGGATTTGATCCCTGGCATTCCGACACTGCTGCTGGGGATTTGGATCACAGGCAATGTGCTTGCTTCGGCAAAACAGGCGTACAGGCGCCAGCGAGCGATGGCGAAGCAACGGTAATCAAAAAGACAAAAAGATAATCAAAAGGTTACTACTCAGGCGCACGCCTGAGTAGTAACCTATATGGGCATGGGATAGGGGATCGACAGGCTTGTCGCATGCCACGCGCACGCTAATCCAAATCAGTCCATACCATGCAACGTGCCAGACGATCATTATGATCGTCTGGCGGTTGCGTCTCTACATTGACCCCCATGATTGGCGCCTTACCCTAATTTGAAAGAAGGGTTTCCCAGTGACACAATGGCAACAGGTCTACCCTGCGAACAAAGAATGGAACTTTCGGCAGACCCCGCACACTGTCGTGTGGGAACTCACCCGCGCCTGTCCGTTGCACTGCCTGCACTGCTGGCCGGGAGCCCAAACCTGGAGGCACTCGGAGGAACTGACAACGGCCCAAGCCAGAAACGTGGTCGATCAGATCGCGGCTCTGGACCACCCGTTGCTCGTATTTACCGGGGGCGATCCGCTGGAACGGCCGGACCTGTACGAACTGATTGAATACGCCGCCCGTTCGCAACTCCATGTGTCACTCGCGTCCACCGTCACACCGAAAATGACCGTCGACGCCATGGAACGGGCAAAACAGGCGGGCATCTCCCGATGGGCCGTCAGTCTCGATGGTTCTACAGCAGAAACGCACGATCGTTTCCGGGGAGTCAAAAGATCGTTTGTCGACACACAGCACGCCCTGTATTTTCTCGATAATCTGAACATTCCCATTCAGATCAATACGATGGTCACAACGTTTAATCAAGATGAACTGCAGGCGATGGCAGACCTCGTCGAGATCGTCGGCGCCACCTGTTGGAGCCTGTTCTTCCTTGTTCCAACAGGAGACGCACAGGCGGTCAATATGGTCAGTCTCGAGGACAACGAGCGGATTTTGCACTGGCTGTATCAACAGTCTCTCGTAAGGCCATTTGTGATCAATACGATGGAAGCGCCCTTTTACCGTCGGGTCCAGGAACAACAACAGCAACAATCTGCGCCCAGATGGGCGGCGAACAGGCAACAACAGGAACTCTCGTGGACGGATACTACGGATGCACACGATCGATCGCTCGGCAAACAACCGCACCTGAACCTACTTCGCCCGAATAACCCCATCAGTGACGGTGATGAATTCATCTTTATATCCCATACTGGAGAAGTGTACCCAAGCGATTTTTTGCCTGTCATGGTCGGCCATGTTCTGCAAACGCCGCTCGCCACCATTTATTCTGACAGTTCCCTGCTCCACTCTCTGCGTAACCATGATCTGCGCGGCGGCAAATGCGGGTTGTGTGAATTTCGCGGAAAGTGCGGCGGTTCCCGTGCGCGGGCCTATGCAGTCACGGGTGATTTGTTTGCCAGCGATCCTGCCTGTGCTTATGTTCCACATGCTGTGCCCATGTAGCATACTTCCACCTGCTGACTTGACGCCGAACTGAGTAACGATGCACCCGTCTTGTCTGAGCACGTACACATAGCGCAATAATCCACCTGTGGAACAAGCGCGGCCTCTTTCCTTGCGAACGGAAGGGAATCCCCTGTGAAAGTGAGGCTTTGGATGGGTGATGCCATGTATAGCGTTAACGATGGGTTGGCCCCCATAAGGTGTATAGTGATGACTGCGAAACTCTGCACTTCTTGACTGCGACAAACAAAACCGAGCGTTCGGGGATCTTACGGTACCACTCATCGCTGTCGGAGAAAGAAATCTGGCCGGAACAACGTTTGAAAATGATGACCTCCCGCAGACGCGAATTATTTAACCCAATTATACCGCAAACTATCATAATAGGGTTATCATATCACAGCGTTATACGTGTTTTTTACATGTTTCCCAGGATGGTGATGTGTACGATATCGGGCCAAAAGGCAAAGTCATAGACTGGATCGCCCTCATCGGGAATCCACCAAATGCCTAACGCGTCAAGTCGCGAAAACGTGCCTGTCATTACACGCGGCGAATCGTACCCCTGTTCAATCAACGTCATCTGTATACGATCGCCCAGTTGCAGATCCAGTGCACGGTCGGAGTGCATAACTTGTCACGTCCTCTCTACAAAAAGAGGCGCCGCCAACTCGCTCGGCAAAGAGGCGCTGAATATAACTCTCTACGCAGTCTCACTCCTTGTTCTGCGGCGAACCGCTCACTGCGGTCTCTGCCTGTGAAACCACGCCGCTTCCGCGTCGAATCAGGTGGGGAAACGTCAAGACAATCCCACGGTACAGCACCAGCGAGCCCACCGCCTGAAATACATAAAACAGTTGATAGACGCCCACTGCGCTGCCCACGACGCCCCCGACCGAAAAGATGAGCGCGCCCAGCGCAATCCACAGATTATACGCTTTCCTCGATTTAATCCAGGAATAGACGGCGCCGCCAAACAGAGCGATGGCGCCCACTCCGCTCAGGATTCCAAAGTAGGCCGCCACCCCAAGCGGAATGAAGTTGGCCGCCTGTTCGCCTGCCGGAAATGTCGCGACATCAGGGTACGCCGTGCCCATCAGTGTAACCAGCAGCGCACCGGCTATGGCGCTCATGACCAGCACATAAATTCGCCCAATCCGTGCGGAAAATAGATAGATGGTCCCTGCCCCCATGTACGCGACGAGCGTCGCCGCAGCAAATAGGTACATCCGATATTGCCAGAGCGTCCATCCGCCAGTCTGGTACGAGATGAAATCCGTCACCGCTGCAAACGACGCCAGCCAGAACGACACCGCCCACCACAGTGTATGGGGTTGACGTTTGCGAATATAATGTATCGTCAGCATCATGCCCAACACACACATGACGATAACCACAATCCCCGATGAAATGTGACCAAGTTCCACAGCACTCATAGTCATGCCTCCAGTCCGGATCAGCAACTGCGCAAAACTCTCAACGGGTACAGTATAAAACATCCCCTTTACAGATGCACGATTCTTTCACGCAAACGAAGCCCCCATAGCGACAAGACGGCTGTCCACTGCAGGAGGCTTCGTTTAACAAATGGCAGGGTCTCATCTGCCCTTGGTCGATGGTTCTAACACACCGGGAGTGGATGAATGGCTATCCGGGAAAGCCACGCGCCACAACCCTTTCAAGAAGAGAATCACCGTGATGAAAACGACCAGCGTACCGATGGCGGTAACAATGTAACCAGGGCCATAGATGGCGGTCGGATCGGCAAAAATGTAGGTCAGCACCCCGATGAACGTAATGAAGGTGCCCGCCACGAAGCCGCGGGCAATCATTCGTTCACTATGGCGCACAACGAGACTTGTAATCAACAACACGGTGATCAGGGCCGGCAACAGGAAGAAGGCGAAATCCTGGTGAGCAAATGTGAACACCGCGTCGGAGACGGCTCCCGAAGCGTGTGGGTCGCCAGCTCCAAACACCGTTTCGTGCAACTCGATATAATAGCCAGCTCCCACGACCGTGACGACCAGCAACAACCACGACCACGCGATGGCAAACAAGGTGTGCGTCAAGCCGTCAGATTCTGCCGCGAATCCTTGTTTGGCCAACCACAAGGCCAGCAGCACGAACAAGCCGCCGATCATGATTCCGATGCCCGTGACAAGATCATCACTCGCGAGGCCGTTCACACCACCGGGGCCGAATGTAAAGAGATTCGGCGGCTCAATGGCGGTGAACCCGCCAACCACATAGATGATCGTCATGATTGCGGTGCCCGCCATCACAAACCACAGTCCAATCTGCGCCAGCATTTTAGCCCCGCCTTCGAGCGCCTGATAGCCAAACCGCCACGCGACCATCGCGATCAAAAGCGCCAACAGTCCGGCGACCATTTCATGCGAATGGCCCGTGACAAGATTGCCAGTAAAATCGCTGACGCTTTCTCCCATCAGCTTCGCCCACATGCCAATGAGAGCCGGATGATTCCCAAAATCGATCAGCCATCCGGCAGCATGGCCCATCAGTGCGGCCAACTCCAGCGAAATGGCGGATAACACAGCAGTCCAAAACGGCAGCCCGCGCGATACTTTGGACCCGGAGCGCCGGTCTACATACAGTCCAACCAAAAAAGCGACAAAGATTGCATCCAGCAGGAAGAACCCAATGATATGCAGGATCAGCCAAAACCAATTGACCTGAGTGGTGGCGTCAAAAATGCCGCCCAGTCCGACAATCACCGTGGAACCCACGGCTGCGGCAAGTACAAACGTACGCACCTTCGTTGAACGGAGCTTGAACACTTCACAGGCAACGAGGACGACTACAGCCGCCAGACCCACCAGTACGCTGTGAAAATACATCAGATGGCCATAGTTGGGGTTGGCGGATGCGGATGATTCGTTCCAAAATGGATTGGCGACAAACAAGGTGCCCAGTGCAAAAAGTGCAAGCCATACGACAAGGAACCATGTGATTTGCGGCCATGTAAAGCGTCCGAGTTTGCTAGGTTCCTGACTGTCCAACACATCGTTCGCCTGATCGGCGGAGTCAGGCGTATGGTTGCCAGTTCCTGATTTCACGTCGTTCACCCCCATCGTTTAATGTGAATAGTTTCACATGATTGCGGATACTAACCCTTCTTGCGGCGTTTAATTCACTTCTCCGCTCAGCACACGAATCCCGTTATCGGTTTCTTGCCTCCTCCTCTCAACCAACACTCCTGTTGCATCTCACCCCTCCATTGTGAAACAGCACGACTGCAATCACCAGATCAGAATGTACTAAATTTTAATTTGTCTTTACATTCCGTATTCAGGATCAAAAGGACTACTGCTTTGAGTACGTTCTGTTGTGATTCAGAATCCGTCTGGTAAGGAACGCCCAAATCACAGTAAAATCGCAGATTTCGAGAGTCGTTACCTGAGTAAAAAAGACCTGCTGTTTTTTCTCCGTAAAATACAAATTTCTTCGAAATGACGAACGGGCGATGCCCCCAGTCACTTGTGAATCAACCCTTCTTTGATCGCATACGCTGCCGCCTCCACACGATTTGACATGTGCAGTTTGTCAAGGATGTGACGGACATGGAAGCGAACCGTATTGACGCTGATATACAGATGCTTGGCAATGTCCTTGTTGGTGGCGCCCGTACTCAGTTCTCGCAAGACCTCCTCTTCGCGGGCCGTCAGCGGTTCAATTTCGCGACCCGTCAGTGGTTCAATGCGACTCATTCCTGTTGTGGGCGGTCTAAAATGAAGCCTGTCCGAGAAGAAAATGCGCAGCGCCAAATCGCCCGGTACGACCGCCTCCCCCGCATGAACGCGATGCACCGCGTGCACAAGTTCATCTGGATCGACCATTTTAATGAGATAGCCCTGCGCCCCCTGGATCATCGCGTCAAAGAACGACGTTTCCTCTTCATTCACGCTGAGAATCAGGATCTTCAACGGCGGACTGAGCGCATGAAGGCGTTGGATGGCTTCGAGATCAGTCCTCTTGGGTGCAGACAACTCCATAATCAGTACGTCCGGAAGAACCTGTTCCACCAAATCAGCGGCGTCCGCACTGTTGAGTCCTTCACCAACGACCTCAATGTCTTGGGTCGCTTGTAAAACTTCAATCACTCGACGCCGAGACAGGGGGTGGTCATCCACCACAGCAACCCGAATTGTCACACGATCATCTCCCCAGCCAATCCGATCCTGACCATTCGCCTGTGATTCCGACGGGAAAATCCCCGCCTTTGATTGCGCACCCCTGACCGTGACGTCGACCTCTTTGCCCAGCTACAGTGGCAGTGGCATCGTACACTCCCTCATCCAGAAGCGCGTACGCGTGTGTGGTCGCTCCGCACGCAGCGGTTCCTGTCTTCCCCTTATTCTTTGCCCAGCAGTCGATTTAGCGGAGACCCCGGATCCTTCTTGAGCAGGATAATTCCCACGACGAGCAGGTACAGCCAGGAGATCAGCGAAAAGCCGCGGCCGAACGAATACTGGGCGAATTGGAGATGCCCCGAGAGCGGCGCTTTACTGATGCCAAACGGCAAGGCCACCGCGCCTGAGACGAAATACATGATGAGATTGTAGGCGGTAAACAGGACGGGCGGCATGTAATAGCGCCGCAGACCGAGCAGATAAACGACGGCGATGAGACTGTAGGTGGCGGTCTCAATGTCGATCCAATACGAGATGATCGGAGTCGCCCCAGGGCTGGCGTATACATGGGCGGCCACATCGATCAAGGCCAGAATCACCATCGACAGACGCAGACGTTCCAGCGTTCGCTCCGACTTTCCGTTCGGGTACAGAGATTCTTTGGGTTGTTGGGTTTTCAGTACAGTTGCCATGGTACAGGCTTCCTCTCGTTAGTGAATGATTGGTACCCCCATCTCCACAGGCGCCATTGATTTGTGAAGTTATTCACAATACTTGGCGTCGTATGGTCCTGCAACGTTGGTCGTCATGGGCGCCCGCATGAAGAAGTTGCCCCTTAGCGGATTACTTCACGACCAGCACCGGCGCCTTGGAACGGTTCAGCACCCCGTGGCTCACACTGCCGAGAAACAGTCGATCCACCGCGCTTCGCCCGTGGCTTCCCACGATGATGAGATCGGCCTTCAATTCTTCTGCCAACTCACAGATGACGATCGCCGGATAGCCGCTCTCGTGTACGAAGTCCACTCTGTCACTCCAGTCCTTGAACTTCTGGTTCACCACATCCTGCTTGATCTGCGCAGCTCTCGCCTCGCCCCATTTGGGATCGACCACCGGCACACCAGCCACTCCGCCGTACCAGTCGTGTGTTTCTGTCTCTGACGCAGGCAAAACATAGAGAACCGTCACCCGCAATTCGGGCCAAGCGCGCAAAAAATCCTGGACGGTGGATACAGCCCCTTGGGAAGCGGTGGACCCGTCTGTGGCAAATAATACATGGTTCATGATTCATGCCCCCTCTCAATCAATGATTACAATACCATCGTAACAGACTGGCGCGATTGTGAAATCCATCACAAAGACCAATATCGATGGTCTTTGTGAACCGGATGGGGGTCCGTTTGGACTTCCACCACGATGACTATCCCAACGGATCAGCAGTCTTTGTACAGGGCAAATGCGGCTCAACGACAGATGGACGACTCAACGAGAAGGCGATATGCATGCAAAGACGATATCTCATCATCTCTGTGTTTCAAATCCAATTCTTTACGACCATATTGTTCTTGCGCATTGCACCGGGAAGCCCCTATGATAGGGGTTACATACCATACCAATGTCTCTGGAAGAGGTATAAGAAATGGACACCCACACCTAGTTGATTCTTGCCGTGGTGCATTGGAACCATCGAACGGATGAGCACCACGTTGATTCTGTTGTGGGTGTCGATCGCGATCAAGGCCACGGGGCTCCTCGGACTGCTCGCACACTCGTTTGTCACCCAACTGATCGTGTTTGCCGTGCTGTTCATGGTGACGTTGCTGCGCACCCGACCTCTGGTGCGCAGATGGAGCATCTACCTATCGGTTCCATGTCCGCAGTTGGTGGGAGAACTGGGTATTGGCGTAACATGGCTAACGCGGGGAAAGCCGGCATGATTCGAGCAGGCAGCGATGTGTTGAGCACCCTCCTAACCGTCAGCAAGGTGACGCAGAGGCAGTAGGCAGGATCGCAGAGAACTTACAGAGGAGGGGCCGCCATGCACGCACTCACAAATCTTTTGATCCTGATTGTCGTGGTGCTCATTATTTTGCTCGTGGTCTGGCGTTCCGTGCGCATTATTGGGCAGCAGACGGTGGCGATTATTGAACGGCTTGGCAAGTATCAGCGCACCCTCGGACCGGGTCTTAGCCTGATCTTTCCATTTATCGATCGAGTGAAGAAAAACCTGGATTTGCGCACCCAGCAGGTGGCGATTCCGAAACAGGAGGTCATCACACGGGATAATGTCAATATCAAAATTGAAACCGTGTTTTTTTACACCGTGATCGACCCGCAACAGGCCACCTACAATATCCAAAATTTTGTGCAGGGCATTCAGAACATCACGGCGTCCAACATTCGACAGGTCGTGGGCCACATGGAACTTGACGAAACATTGTCGGGGCGTGACCGCATCAGCTATGAACTCAGACAGTCGCTCGACGAGGTGACAGAAACATGGGGTGTTCGCATCGATCGGGTCGAGGTGATCGACATCCATCCGCCGATGGAAATTCAGGCGTCTATGGAAAAGCAGATGAAAGCAGAGCGGGAAAAACGGGCCAATATTTTGCAGGCCGAAGGTGAGCGCCAGTCGGCGATCCTGCGTGCAGAAGGGGAAAAACAGTCGACCATTTTGCGTGCTGAAGCGGAAAAAGAAGCGAATATCCGGCGCGCGGAAGGCGTGCAACAGGCGCTGATTCTAGAAGCAAACGGTCGCGCAGAGGGCATTCGCCTGGTGGCCGCGGGGGAACGCAATCGCATCGAGATGCTGGTTGCTGCGGGTCTGAACGACAAAGTGCTCACGTTTCAGTCGTTTGAAGCGCTTACAAACATGGCGCAGGGTTCGGCCAACACGATCTTCCTGCCGACCGGCGCGGTGGATGTGCTCGCCAACATGGGCGCGATCAGCAAAGTGTTTCAAGCTGCGCAAAATGGCGGGGACATCGTTTAATTGCGAGTGGTAAGGTTCGGAGATACAGTCCAGCAGTCGAATGACTGCGTCGGTTTTTGGCTAAGCGTTACCACCTACCGTTGTATCGAAACAACGCCACTACATGCGCATCAGTTAGTGATGCTTTGGAGAGGTGGGCGTGGTGGGCATGTTCTTGGCCAAACTTGATGCTATCAAGCGGCCTTTCAAGCGGAAATCACGCCCATGGAGGCTCCCTGTCAAGCATTGCGACTTGAGTAAATAGGCAACGACTCTTATCTTTTTTCGCTGCGAAACTCTGCACTTTTGGACTGCAAAGCAAGCTTGTCACCCTATGTACTTGCGCATGTCAATCACCATGACCCAATGATGAGGCAATTTTGTGACCGGCAACAAGCGGTAAAAATTGTCATGAATATATGGCAGGTGATGCGAATTCTCAATCGTCGCCATCCACGCCGTCGGCTCCGACCATCCGTCTTGCACATTCAATTGAGGCACCGTCCCAACTGGCCCAGCGCGTTTTTATTCGGTCATACGCCCACCACGCCTTCCCCCCAACCCATTTGCGGCCCACCATCGCAGCCACAGCGTATGCGTGCTTGCCACGTGCCTCGAGCAACACCATCGCTGCCCCAAGACTCACGCCGCTGAGTTTTTTGTTGACGGCTCTCCGACTGAAAACGGGCCCTGATCCGTTTTGCGCCGCTCTCATTCCATCCTCTCCTCCCCTGCTTTGCCAATACGCCCGCAGGCACTCCCCAGTTCATTCCACCTGTGCTGGTTGCCCCTTTCTCCTAATGGATCACCAAAGCATTTTTGGTGTTGGGAACATCGTCTCTCAGACCCCAAACCCCGCCCTTTGGGGCGATTATTGGCACCGTGGTATCCAGAGATTCCTGCGGTTCGCATAGTGCATGACCCTCACTGTCACGGAAAGCCAAACACCCGAAAATCCTCTTCATTGTGAAATAGCACGACTGCTATCACCAGATCAGAATATACTAAATTTTAATTAGTCTTTACATTGCATATCTAAGGGTCAAAAGGACCACTGATTTGAGTACGTTCTGTTGTGATTCAGAATCCGTCTGGTAAGGAACGCCCAGATCACGTTAAAAACGCAGATTTCGAGAGTCGTTACCTGAGTAAAAAAGACCTGCTGATTTTTCTCCGTAAAATACAAATTTCTTCGAAATGACGAACTGGCGATGCCCCAGTCACTTGTGAATCAATCCTTCTTTGATCGCATACGCCGCCGCCTCCACACGATTTGACATGTGCAGTTTGTTAAAGATGCGATGGACATAGAAGCGAACCGTACTTATGCTGATATCCAGATGCTTGGCGATGTCTTTGTCGGTGGCGCCCGTACCCAGTTCTCGCAAAACCTCCACTTCGCGTGCCGTCAGCGTTTCAATTCCGCGGTCTGTAGCCGTTTCAATGCGACTCATTCCTGTAGTGGACGACCTTAAATGGAGCCGATCCGAAGAGAAAATGCGCAGCGCCAAATCGCCTGGTACGACTGCCTGCCCTGCCTGCACACGATGCACCGCATACACAAGTTCATCCGGATCGACCATTTTAATGAGATAGCCCTGCACCCCCTGGGTCATCGCGTCAAAGAACGACTTTTCCTCTTCAGTAGCGCTGAGAATCAGGATCTTCAACGGCGGACTGAGCGCATGAAGGCTTTGGATGGCTTCGAGATCAGTCCTCGTGAGAGCGGGCAACTCCATAATCAGCACGTCCGGGTGACATCGTGCCGCCAACTTAACGGCGTCCGCACTGTCGATTCCTTCGCCAACGACCTCGATGTCTTGGGTCGCTTGTAAAACTTCAATCACTCGACGCCGAGACAGGGGGTGGGCATCCACCACAGCAACCCGAATTGTCACACGATCATCTCCCTGGTCCATCTGCCTGTGTGAAACTTCTCGCAGCAAAAGCAGGAACGTGGTAGACCGATCTGTCCGCAAACGGGGATGCCTACGCCCTTGTGGTCATCTTCTTCCGATTCGCATGACAGTGTACACGAAGGCCCTGCGCTTTCACGCGCTCGATTTCGTCCGACACATCCGGCAATTCATCCATGAATTGCTTGAGAATTGGAACCGTCGCTCCGTCCACGCTGTAAAACACCCAGTGTGCGGTTTTGCGTTCTTTCACGAGGCCTGCTTGCCTAAGTTTGCGCAGGTGCTGGGAGATGGCAGGCTGGGTCATTTGCAGCACTTCAACCAACTCACAGACACACAGTTCATCGTGTTTCAACAATGCCAGAATGTGCAGCCGGGTCTTGTCGGCCAACGCTTTGTAGACCACAGCCCACGATTCGAGAGATAACGTCACGAAGCGCACCCCCTGATCGTCGAAGTTCCTGAGGCAATGATCTGACTCGCCGTCTGCCGCAAAGCCACGATGCCGATCCCCTCATCATCGAACACCTCGCACTCGGCCAGGATGCGGTCAGCATGCCTTTGCGATAGTTGGCGCAGATACTCCAGTTGCCTCATTCACACAGTCTCAATGCTCCCGGAATGTACCGATCGGTCGAATAAAGCGTGCGAACTGCACCGTGCCCTCATACAGCGCGTAAATCGGCGCCATCGCCGCCAGCAGCGTGAACGGGTCGGGAGAAGGAACGACGGAAGCCGCCAACAGCGCACTGACAAACAGAGCCACCCGGCGTCCGCGCTGCAATTGCTCCGCGCGAAGAAGGCCCAGTTTCACCGCCGCCGCCAACAGGGCTGGCAGAGCAAAGATGACGCCGAGCGCCAGACTGAAACTGGTCACAAACCCCAGATACGCGCTCGCTCGCACCTGTTCCGCGAAAAGACCGCCCGAAAAGGTGAGCAAAAACTTGAGCGACACCGGAATAATGCCCAGAAAGGCCACGGCGGTTCCCAGCCAGAAGAGGCCGAGACCCCCTGCCAGATACCCGCCTGCCCAGCGCCGATGGCGGGCGGGTAAGACGGGCGCGAGATAGGCCCAGGCCTCGTAAAGCCAGAGCGGCGAACTCACCACGACGGCCGCCGCCAACACCAGATTGATCAGGGTGAAGAGCGGCTCCGTCGGCGACAACGTCATAAGAGGGGAGTGCGTGGGCCACGGCGCCTGCCACGCATGTCGCCAGCCTTCCCAGGTGAGATGGCCCTCTCTGGCAAAGATAAGCGGAAACAGCACCCCACGGAGCAGAGTGCGCCACTGTAGCGCCAACCCGATCGCCGCCACGGCGGTGCCGGCGATCGCCCACAGGAGCCGGCGACGCAACTCGCTCAGGTGCTGCGTGACTGTCATCGCCTTATCCCGGTTGGCTTGGACAGTGTGGCGCGAATTGGGCCCGCGCAAGAGTGTAGCCATGATCTCTCCTCCTCTCCTCACTCGTGATGGGGGTCTATCTCTTGCCATACAGCCACTTCGGCGCCGTACACCAAGGCGATGCGGGTGATGGCCGCATACGCGGTTTCGGTCGGCAGGATCTCCTGAAGTCGAGTCAATGTCGCGCGGATCAGCGACCAGACTGTGTGAGACCAGTCCTGCACCCGCCGCTCCCCGAGTTGATCGGTTCCAGGCATCGTAAGCAGGATGGCCAAAAGCGCCCAGAGAACCGTCAGATGATCAGGACGCACTGGATAGGCGCTCCCAGGTCTGAATGACGGTTTCTCCCATTCCACGCCCAGCAGATCTGCCAGTCGCGCCATCGCTTCCACACTGTCCTCGCCCCCCTGGTCCGAAACGCGTTCAGGAGGGTAGCCCAAAGCACCCTGCCCGGCCACCGGAATGGCCAACCACTGGTCATACTCCGCGCCGCGCCGAGCCGCGTCCCAGGCGGGCAGTTCCAACATCGGTCCGTGATCGCCAACCGCCTGCTTAAGATGAGGCCAGACCGTCTCGCGGAGAGCCTGCCAGAGGGGCTCTGGCGGCGGTCCATCATAGAGAGCAGAGAAGAGCCACAAGACATCGGCCACTGACGCCGTAAGTTCTGAGTTTTCTATACTATTTCCCATCATACGGGGCGAGCCGTTGGCCCGCCCCTTCACCTCCCTGATTTACACCTGCAGCGCATTGACCGATTCTGCCGGGATCTTCTCCAACTGCACCCGCGTGCTATAGTAGTCCGCCCCGCCTCCGACCGGATCGATCATGCAAGTGCCCCAGCCCTCGGCATCCGTGAGGGAGGGATCCAGCCGCATACAGGCGTTGAGCCGGACAGGCGTCACCAAGTGGGGATCGCCCTGATACGTGTGTCCGTTGATCGCCCATTGTCCGGCGTCGTAATGCCAGTGTCCATACGACTGCGGGAAGCTCACCACGCCTGGGCGCACTCCCGGCATCGTTCGAATGGGCCCCTTGATGCCTTTCGGGTAGGTGGCGGACCACACCCGAACCCAGTCGCCGTCTCGTAAACCCAGCCGCTGTGTGTCCAGTGGATTCATGTCCAGATAGCCCACAGGCATCAGTTCCACCAACCACTTGTCCGCCCAAGTTCGAGCTTTGCTGTGGATCGGCTGTTTATAGGTCGACAACAGGAAAGGATACTTTTTGGGATCGTCCACCGCCGCCAAGGGAGTACCGTCAAAAAAGCGAATGGGCTCCCAATGCGCCACGGGCACGAACCGTTCCCCGGTGAGGGTGTTGTGGGTTTTCGCGAAGGTGGCGTTGTAAATCTGACAGGGCAGTTTTCCCTTGCCATACTGGTACGTCATTTGGGTGGGCACAAGAGTGCCCGGCACATAGCCCACATCATAGTCTTCGAAGCGCCCCCCGCGCGCCAGGACATAGGCCACTTTTCGCCACTGGGCAGGGTTGAGGGCGCTGCCATACTGCGATTGCCAGCGCTCGCCCGCAATCCGCTCGGGCAAAGTGGATGCGTCCGGAACGGGTCCGATTTTTACGAGCCGCGATCCTTGCTTGGCTTGATAGTCCGGATAGTAGGCGATATTTGCCACCATCTTGAGGTAATAATCCTCGCGCCGGGTCAGCGACCCGCCCTCCAGAAACGCGCTTTGGCCAAACCCAGGCAACCCTAGAGCTCCCGCGACGTCGATCAGAAATTGTTCCACCGACATCGACGCCCCCGATGGTGTCTTGGCGGTCAAGGGCTCAATGACAGGCTGACGGACCCCAATCGTTCCGGTTGGCGTCGTGGGAAAGCCGGGCAACATGCCCCACGTTTCCAAATACGTGGTATCGGGAACAATATAGTCCGCATAGCTGGACGACTCCGAAATCAAAATGTCACTGACGATGTAGAGCGGCACTTTCTGAAGATCTTTAATCATCCGAAACCACGGCAGCGACTCGTCCGGCGCCCCGCTCATGCCCGGCGGCGAGGACCACGCCGGGTTCGCCTCGTGCTGAAGAAGGATCTTGACCGGATACGGATACTGGGTCCATGCCCCGGCAAAGATCTCGTGCCAGATGCCATATCCGAATGGATACCACGGCCGCTTTGTCGGAAAGGGGTCCTTGCCCGCTTTGACAGCTTCCTGATAGAGCGAACTCGTCTCATAAAAGCTCTTCTCGCGCGAAATCGGTACGCCTGCCGGAAGGGAGCCTTTGGGTCCTGGCCATTTGCCTAGGTTGTAAGGCGCCCCAGGATAGGCGCCCATGAAGTCCGCTGGCTTACCGCCCGTGATGTATCCGCCTGCCCAATCGATGTTGCCGACGAGAAAGTTCAGGGTCAGGATTCCCCGGCCCGTGTAGACGCCGTTGGTATGCATGGCGGGCCCACGGTAGAAGTCCGCCACCGCCTTGCGCCCATGGCTCGTAAACTCCGTGGCCAACTCGTGGATGGTCGACTCTGGAATGCCGGCGATCTGGGCGTATTCCGCATACGAATGAGAAACCGCTTCCTCGTAGAGAACCTGAAACGCGGTCTGGCACGCGATTCCGTTCACCGTCACGGGCCGCTTCGCCAGATCCCCCGTAGGCCAGAGTTGCCCTGTGACACTCTGCGTGGCGCGCATCGGTTTGCCCGCTGCTGCGTCGATGACCACCGGATCGGTGGCGGCGGGATCGGTGGCCGGAACCAGTCCGGCAGCCGCAGCCGTTAAAAATTGACCCTGATCTGGGTGATTCACGTCGTGAATGACCAGCCAACTCGCGTTCGTATAATCGAGTTCGCCCGCCTTTTTCGCGGCCTCATGACTCGGGGACGAGAGAAACGCCGTCTGATAGCGGTGCTGTTCGATGATGTGCCGGATCATGCCAAGGATCAGCCCCGCATCGCCCCCAGGCTGAATTTTCACATGGCGCTGCGCCCGGCCTGCGCTATTCGGCGTATTGGGATCGACCAATACGAACTGGAGCGAACCGTCAGAGGACGCCTCCGCAACCTTGCGGGCCAACGTCTGCATGGGAAAATTCGCATTGTAAATGTTGGCCCCGAACCAGATCACGTACTCGGCATTCACAACATCGGGTTTGAGCATGGCAATTTTGCCGTCCAGCGACTGCATCGTCGCGACGTGGTGGTTGAGTTCGCAAATGCCGACGTGAGGCAGCGCGTTGATGGAGCCAAAGGAGGTGGCAAATCGCGTGAGAAACGTCGCTTGACCAGGCTCGGAACGGCCCCAGAACAGCACGAACTGGTTGGTGACGGGTCCGAGATCGGAATGCTTCGGATCGACCGGCGTATTGGGGCCCTGGCCCTGTCGCCACAGGTCCGCAAAACCCTCCACGTATCGACTCTCCTCGCCCGGCACGTTTTTGAAGAGCAGGCCGCCCTGGGTCACTTCGCGAATCATTTGATCCCAACCGATCGTCTGCCACTGCCCCGCCCCTCGCGGGCCGACCCGCTTCAACGGAAAGAAGACGCGATAACGATCATACACGGTCTGGCGTCCGGCCTGACCACGGGCGCACAGGGAGTGCGGCACATCAACCCGAAGCGATTCCTCCACAGAGGTGGCATACGGCAATTGCGGCTCCGTCGTGTTGGGATGATAGGGATTGCCGTCCAGTTTCATCAGAACTCCGTTAAAGATCCGAGCCTCAATGCCGCAGTCGCTCCTGCATTGTCTGCAGACGCTATAGCGGACGTCCACGCCCTTCCAGAGTTCGGTGCGCATGGGGTACACATACGTTCCCCGCCGCCGAAACATGTCGGGCAGCCACGGCCAGGATCCCCACAATGTCGCCAGGGCGCTTGCCGCCCCGACCGATCCCACCACAAACATGCGTCGGGAAACTTCTTTGTCTTTCCTAGTCATTGTGGTACCTCCTCGTTCTTTGCCATCCCGTCGCGCCCATGCGCCCACGCCGTGATCCAGGTCGATTCCCACGGCAATAACAGGAGTTGGAGACTTAACAGGACAAATACAACCCCAAAGATGCCAACGGCGGTTTGTACGCTATCCCGACCCAGCCATGGCACCGCATAGGCCACCAGGCCCTGCGACACCTTCGGCTGCAGTTGGGCGCCGATGACGGTGTCGTACCGCATGGCAAAGACACTGATCAACACAATGAGCGCGGTAAAACTGGCCCATAGCGGCGACTGGCGAAGGCGCCGAAAAAATGTCAATATCATGCCGAGGATGAGACAGCCGAGTTGCAGGCCCCAGTACATAAACGTCAACGGCCCCCCCATAAAGATGGTGTGAAATCCCTCAAACACCGACTCGCTGGTGTACGCCGAAACGCCGCTGTTCAGCAGATCGACGATGTCCAGAAACAAATCGACAAAGATAACCCACATCAAGAGTTTTGTAAGACCGTCCAGAATGTCCCGGTTCAGCGTTTTTCGCCCCACCAGCCCACCCTGGATTCCGACATAGGCCAGAATCATCAGGGCAATCCCGGAGACGATGGCGGAAACGATGAAGAGCGGCATCATGAGCGGGTTGCTCCAGAGGTACCGCGCTTTTAACGCGCCAAAGATGAACCCGATATAGCCATGGAATGCGAATGCCAGAAAAATCCCCATCGCGGCCAGCACCACCAACACGGTGTGATCCCGTTTTTGCGTCGCGTCGGAAGTATCCCGAGACCCCAGCGTCAACCACCCGTGCCACGTTCGGCGCCATCCTGCGGCATGAGTCGCCAGATAGATATTGTCCACGCGAAAAATGAAGTACGTTTCAACGAGGACCAGGAGCACATACGTGGTCCAGATCAGCGTAAACAGGCCCATCGGCGCGTACGGAACATGAGGACGAGAGTACAGTTCCAGAAACCGCGATGGTTGACGCGCATCGGCCAGCGGCGCCATGGCGGCCACCAAAAGGAACGCCAGGGTGACCATCACCGAGATCTTCGCCAACGGTTCAAATTTCTTTGCTCCAAAGACCTTGGCGAGCGAACCCACAATGAAAGAACCCGCGACCAGGCCCGACAGATACGGATAAATCACGATCAAAATGCCCCAATACACATGTTCGAGCCCTAATAATGGAGACGTGTCAAGCGGCATATCGTTTCCTCCCCTCTTTGCGCCACAACAAGCTAGCGCACCGCCACTGTGCTATTGGCGTTGCTGGTATACGTGAACACCATGTGCTGAATGCTCGGATCATCGGCCGTCGCGATCTCCCCGCTCATTCCGATATAGAACACCTGGGGCTCGGTTCCGAACTCTGCATGGCGCACCACATGCGGATAGTCCGCAAGCAGACGGGATACCTCGCTTTGCGGATCATTGGCGTCTCCAAAGACGCGGGCGCGCCCCACGCAACTCATCACGCAGGCCGGCAGCAGACCTTGATCCACCCGTTCGACGCAAAACGTGCATTTATCCGCCGTATGGGAAACGGGATTCATGTAACGCGCACCGTAGGGGCACGCGTTAATGCATGTGCCGCAGCCAATGCACACTTCCGGATCGACCAGAACAATGCCGTCCTCTCGTTTGTAGGTCGCCTTGACCGGACAGACTTCCACACACGGCGGATCATCACAATGATTGCAAATCTTGGGAACGTTCATGACGTTCACATCCATCTGGTAGCGTTGGCCGTCCACCACGATGTCTCCGGCCGGGTTGGGAACGGTCTGGCCTTCCTGATAGACGTCCACCCATGTGCGATAGACTCCCAGGGGCACGTTGTTTTCGGACTTGCACGCCACTGTGCAAGACTGACAGCCGACGCATTTGCGAAGGTCCATGACCATAACCCAATGGTGTTTGGGATGGGTGGCGTCAATCCTCGCAAATTGATCATGATAAATCGGCAGATGCTCGGGGTTCAGAATGGTTTGCCATTTCTCCCACCCGTCCGAAACCTGAAGTTGCGGATTGTCCCACCCCTCCCAACTCATGTTCTCAGTCGGATCGAGATGCGGTCCTCCTGTTGATGTGGAGGCCTGAGCCGTGCCAGATTGACGTCCGAGAGAGAGCGCTGCCAGTCCCAGACCTAACGCGACGCCTTTTGCTACTACCGCTCCCCGAGTGGCGAGAGGCTCATCGTGTTGCCGCTCGCTCTCGGTGTCGGAAGACGATGCAGGCGGTATGTTGGTATTGTCCATATGTCGGGTTTACCCTCCTTCACTCGTTGATCGATTCCACTCACCGATGCTGCGACTCATCCTCTCGCGGCGGTTCCGAGGCGGGCGGCGCCTGATCTCGATCCGGTAGATCGATGCGGGTGAGCGCCATACGAAAGTCGCGCAGCGCCTTGCCCATTCCCGAACCAATCTCGGGGAGGCGCCGGGGGCCAAAGATCAAGAGGGCCAGCACCAGGAGGAAGATCAAATGCGTGGGGGTCAGCAAATCATTCAACATGGACGTTTCGCTTCCTTTCATCTGATGGTTACAAACGTCGATATAATATAATCAATCTCTTATTCATAATCAGTATAGTTTGCCTACCCGATTCGACACATGATCCGTATAGATCATTTAGTGGCCATTGGTATGTGTGGTCCATTTGGACTCTTGTTCCTCAAAGCGTTCGCACAGTAGGCTGGCCAATTGCGCGCGCTCGGCCTCCATTTTGATCTGCAATCGATCCGCCAAACCTTTCAGAGATTGGGCGGGATCACGCCAAACTCCGCCGGTGCGCGGCTCCTCATACACACGTACGTCCGCGACGATGCCTTCTTCCACAAGCAGTGGATACAAATCGCTGAACACAGGCTGCTGCGGGGTGGGGCGATCCGGATGAAAGACTCTCCATAAGATCGTTTGTCCTGGAAAACATCGGATCAACGTGAATCGCCACCACGCATCGTTCGATTGCCGCCGCTTCCATCGCTTGGACAAATTCACGAGGGCATAGCGAGAAGTGAATGACGAATGCTGCCAACGCAACTTCTGCGACAGGAACCACGACGTCAGGCCAGAATCCTGGCAGCGTATGAACGGCTACTGCTAACCGCTTCGCTGCCAGAGCCTGTAGCAAATGCGCCTGCATCGGCTGCGAAGGCACGATCGCCCACACATGGCAACCGATTTCGCCAAGTGGTATCGTATAACGCCCAACGCCCGCGCCGATGTCGACAACGGTCCGTTCGGGTCCGAGGTGCGACAGAACTTCCTGAAAAATAGGGGTGTCCTCGGCGTCTCGACTGTCCTGACTGGAACGCAGGCCTTCCATCATGCGGCCCATCGACTCCTCGGATATGGCGATTCTATTCCGACTGATCTGTTCGCTCACCCTTACTGTCGGAATGCATTGACGACGGACTTTTTGCTACTTCTCATCCAGATAAAGCGGGCAGCCATTCGGGAAGTCTTGAACCAAACTCGTCGGAATACTTCCCCTTAATTGCTGCAACGTGATCGCCATAGGCGCGACAAGAAGGCGACTGCCACACCCAGCACTACAGGCAGAGTGAGAGTCCATGATTTCAAGAGGGCAACTTATTTGGTATTGGTTACGATCACCTACCACAGGAAATCTGTCCAGTGGTAGGTGACTGAGATCCCCCAGTCTGTATCAAAGTCCGTGCGGCGACATGGGTCGGTCCGCGTCTTTAAGACTCCGTACGAAGGGTGGCTGCGACGGTTCCATCTTGTCGCGGCACGCCCCCAGGGTTTCTTCCAGCGACTGCTGAAGAAACATGAGTATGTCCGTCACACCGGGGAAATCCGTCAGTTCACGCGTGGCCCCACGGGTCAGATTCGAACTCAGGGAACTGGGCTCACGCTCACGCTGAACGACGCCTTCTCGAATCATCCCCTGGAGACATTGTTTCACTGGTCTGTCACCCAAAACGAGTTCCGCCGCAGCAAAGGCGGACGCCGGAAATGACTGCACCCGCCGCTCTACCTCAGCACAAACATCCTGCTCCGAGAACACTTCCGGCAAACTCAACATGGCGGCGGCCACCATCTGACTGACCGTGACCACCCGTTGCGACGCCAGCCATGATGCCGCATTCATTTCCGAATCAAAGTGTTCAATGCATACGTACAGCGACAGCTGTTTCCGAAGGAAGGGATCGTAATTGATCGTTATCCCGTACACGCGATCCGCAAGCGGCCGCAGCTCCGCAAAGGCCAGACGCAGTCTCTGCACCCGGCCATCCAACGAGTAGCGTCCCTCTGGCGTCAGATACAACGTGCCCCCTTCGCGCAGTCGTTCTTTCAGGTTGTTCATCTGTTTTTCGATCTCAGCCCGCTGCGCGGTGCGCACCATGGTGCGATACGGCTCGCACAGCGCTTTCAGCGACACGCGACGAATGAGAGTGCTGGCCGCATACCGCCCCTTCCAAAGAGCTCCCAGACGTTCTTTGGGCTTTAGGTCAAAGTCGCGCAGAGCCTCCGGGGTAAACACCTCATCAAGCGCGAGATTCCCCCGTGTTTTTCGCACCGCATACCCGAAACTGGACAGAGGCCGCAGCAGCGGCTGATTCTCAATAGGAAGAACCCCCAACACTTGAAAAAAACCTGCCGCGTTCAGCCTGTACAACAGAGGATGCAGGATTTTGGGAAGTCGTGTAGCCAAAAATCCTGGTTCAAACATACGCTGCGAGGCTGCATAGTAGACCGGATGACGCCACGGTCCGGCCAGAGTCAACCAGGCCGGCGCCACCATGCCGTCCAAATCATGCTGATGGTTCGACACGATCAGCGTCGCTCCCCGGCGCAGCGGCAAATGGCCCGCAAACTCGATATGATACGCGAAACGCAGGTACACCCAGACAACACTCGCGATCAAGAGCCGCAGCGGAACCGCCCACAAGGGTGATCGCGGCCGCGTACCCACGCGCATGACGACGACCGCGCTCAGCAAAAAACTGGCGGCCGCAAGCAGGAATAACACGCGGTAACCGACGGTCGGCAGCGTGAATCGGCTGAGCAGATACCCGCCAACGGCGGGCGCCAGCACGCTGGGCAAGGACGAAGCAATCCCCCACACGCCAAGATCGCGCGCGATCCGGTCCGGATTGGGAATGGAATCGATCGCAAGCGCCCAGTCTGTCGATACAAACGCCCCGTACCCAAGTCCAAAGAAGATGGCAAACAACAAAATGAACTGTTCCTGCTGCACAAAGGCGAATCCGCCTGCAGCCAGCGCCATGGGCAGCGCGGACAGAGCGACCAGATTGCGCTTTTTCACGCGATCCGCAACCCGACCCATCCACACGCTTGTAACCACCGCCCCCACCAAAGACAGGGCGGCCACAAAGGCGGTTCCCTGTGAGGGATTCGAAACATGCAGCACATCCTGCAAAAAGTACAGGACAAACGTCATCAGCAACGTCATCGCGAAAGCCACAAGGGAGCGCGCCGCAAACACACTGTGAAAGTCGCGGTAATCGCGTATGATCGGCTGCGGTCGTTCGTCAGCCGCTTCTTGCGGCAACCCGGACGCCGGTCCTTCATTCACCAGCAGCACGGTGATCACAGCACCCGCCACAATGGCGAATAAAATAGGATGAATGACCGCATGCGGCCCCGCAATCCCTGACGTTGCAAGACCCGCGATCGTGCCCAGCAACGCCGACACGCCCCGATAGCCTGAAGACTTTCCACGCTCGTCTGTGGGTATGACATCGGACCACAACGCCTCGTAGCCCACCGTTGCAGCACTCTGCCCGGCGAGCACGAGAAAAAAACCGACGATCAGATAATGCAGATCGTTCGCCGCAAACATCACCATCAACCCGAGAGCGTTGAATCCCGCGCCAAACAGAATCAACGGGCGCCGACCATGACCGCGAGCCTTCATGCGATCGGACCACACCCCCGCCAACGGGGGTAAGAGCATGGCGATCAGCGCTCCCTCAGTAGCCAGGTGCGCCAACAGCATTGTGTGCTGCACATCGGCAATCTGAAGCAGAGCGGCGGGCACGACGATCGTCATAAGAATCGACGTCTGAAAACTCAAAGAGAACCAAAACAGGTTGACGCTGGATAATCGAACTCGCTGTGTACGAATGTGTTCCACTATGAACGATCTCCTATTGTTCGCCCGGCTCACGTCATGTCATCAAATAGGATGGTCTGCCTCCATCTCGTTGCGGTGACGATGGGCCAACCGGCTCGCGGCCGCTGCGCCGGAGGAGAAATCCTCTCCCCTTATGGTTTAACACCCGTAATGACCGCAGAAACAATATAATCTTCCATGTTCGTTGTGGGCGCCCAATCTTTGATAAACGTCTTCGACTCATCCTTCGGTTCGATCGTGATCTGAGTAAATCCATTGTCCCGTAACATGGATTCCAGTTCATCGATGGATGACGCCCCGGAAATGCATCCAGACAATGCATCCCGATCGTTTTTGATTTCCTCCGGCAGTTCTGTCGTCGCGACAACATCGGAAATAGCCAATCGCCCGCCTGCTTTCAATACACGATACGCTTCCTTGAACACTTGGAACTTGTCCGGCGACAAGTTAATCACACAGTTGGACATCATGACATCAATCGATGCATCCGCCACCGGCAGATGTTCGATCTCCCCCAGCCGGAATTCCGTGTTGGAAAATCCACCCTGCATCGCATTGTTGCGCGCTTTGCTGATCATTGCGGGCGTCATATCCACACCGATGACGCGGCCCTCCTCACCGACTTGGCGGGCAGCCAGAAAGCAGTCGAACCCGCCCCCACTACCAAGATCCAATACAACTTCTCCGCGTTTCAACCCTGCAATGGCTTGCGGATTGCCGCAACCGAGACCCAGATTGGCTCCCTTAGGCACCGCAGATAACTCCATGGCGGAGTATCCCAATTTGGCCGATACCTCATCCACATCGAGTGGAGAATGACAACATCCCGATGTCTGCGAACAAGAGTTGTCAAGCAGGGCAATTTCATGATAGCGACTCCGAACATGTTGCCGGATTTCATCGTTTGTAAGATCGTTCATCGTTGAAAATCCCCTTTCCCGTACCCTGTCATGTCATCCAGACAAAATCCATGATATTCGAGAACCGATTCCGTGACGCTCAATTGGTGGTTACTCACATGAATCAGACGCCAGGGCACTCGCGAAATTGCAACTGGTTGACTCCACAGGTCCTGTTGTCAATCTCCGCACGCGAAACGCCCTGCACTTCGGCAACCTGTTGCATCGTGGCCGCATGCGTAACGATGATTCAATCCCGAATAATCGCAGAGAATAGGTTCAAAAGCGGTTGCACCCCTGGCAAACACTCGCGTATCCTCAGGGTCTTCAGGAAAATGGGCAACGCATAGGTACGTGGCACGTCGTCAATACCCAAAAACAGATACAAACTCTGGAATATACGACTTTTGCAAAAACAGTGTAATATCAGCGATTTTCCTTACATCTACCCCGCGCCGCTTCAGCAATTTCAGAGTGGCATTCTGGAGCATCTGACTGCTCACAATCCCGTCACCGGAAATTACGCGAGCTCCATCACGATTGCATAGTCTCAAATTCGTACAAGCAATGGCTCGTGCTATGACCACCTTATGAAAACCAAGCTATCAGCCCGTTGTCTCCATCAATAGCCCTCCTTTTCGTCCGTCAACGAGAAACGTAGCGAATCGCTTGTTCGTACAGAGTTTACACGCTCATGCTCCATCTCTTCTTGCACAAAGTGTACCAGACGCTCCCGGATGGCGTCGCGCACCTCATGAAATTTGCCCATGATCTCTTCTTCGCTTCCAGTCGCCCGCGCCGGGTCTTCGAAACCCCAGTGCAAGCGCCTCACGGAAGGCGGCGTGACCGGGCAGCGGTCATTGGCATCACCGCAGAGGGTGATCGCAAAGTCGGCTTGAAGCAGCAGATCCTGGTCGATGAGCGACGATTGGTGATGCGAGATGTCGACGCCCGTTTCCGCCATCGCCTGCACAGCGCGAGGATTGAGACCGTGCGCTTCGATCCCAGCGCTGGCAAAATCGATCCGATCCCCAAAGAGGTGACGTCCCCATCCTTGCGCCATTTGGCTCCGGCAAGAGTTCCCTGTGCAAATAAAGTAAATCAACGGCTTCTTCGTTTCGTTTTGGTTTGTCATGTTTTTCGCTCCCTATCCTTTGTCTCGTTCACTTACCCGCTAGCGCGGCGACACCTGTGGCACTCCGACCGATAGACAACCCACGAGGGTTCCCAGGGGAAAAAAAGACCATCAAATCCCCTCCAGACCCTACTAAGGACGCGCTGAGCACATCATCTGACGCGAGTCTGATGGATTCGGACCATCCATACGCAGGGATGGCGTCAAGGATGTTCCTGAAGAACTTGCACCAATTTGGCCTGCCGCAGTTTGCGCAAGCGGGTGGAGACAGCCAGCTGCGCAATGCCCAAATGCGGAACCAACTCACAACCGCATGTTTCGCGGTCACGAAGGTGGGTGCTGGCAATCTGAAGCAAAGCGGCGGGCACGACGATCGTCAAGTGACAGACCCATCCATCTTTGCATCAACAACAACCACCACTTCCCAGCATCACCAGACCGGAACCCGATGGGGTGTTCCGAACATCTAGAGTCACATGTTGAGCCTGCGGCGCAACCCGGTTCTCAACGGCCACCCGAATCCCATTCACCATTTCGACTATATCTTCGAGTCCGGGCTCAGCCAGAGACAGTCCGATCTTGGGCGACCCGCAGCCCATGCCTGCATAGATGACCCGGATGCCAGATGCATGCTGTTGTTTCAGGATCCCTTCAATGTACATCTTCGCAGAGTCTGTAATCTGCACGTCATTCACCTCTCCCGAGTACAATATCGCGGTCGTTCGTTATGATGGCGTCGTCATTTCCTTCAGAAAGCATTCGACGCCGGTACTATAGCTCCCCTGTTGCCGCCGATTATCCAATCAGGGCGGTCCACAGGTACAAACCCGACAGTGTGACAAATAGGGTTGGAATCGTCAGCAAGATGCCGGTTTTGAAATACCGGCCCCACGTGATGGTGATGCCCCTCTTTTTCAGTACATGCAGCCACAACAGCGTGGCGAGTGAACCAATCGGCGTGATCTTCGGCCCCAGGTCGCACCCGATCACGTTCGCGTAGACCAAAGCCTGGTGCATGACGCCCGAAACGTGCGTCGAGTGAATGGCGAGTGCGTCGAACATGACCGTCGGCATATTGTTCATGATGCTTGAAAGCGCGGCGGCAATAAAACCGGTGGCCAGCGTGGCCCCGTATAAACCGCTATGAGCGGCCCCCTGAATCACGTGCCCGAGGATGTTCGTGAACCCCGCATTGCGAAGCCCGAATACCACCACATACATCCCAATGGAGAACACGACGATCGCCCAGGGCGCCTCACGAATGACGCGCCACGGATGAACGACTTTCGTTCGTCCCCCGCTGACAAGAAACACAATCGCCACCAGTCCCGCAACAAACGAGACGGGGATGTGCAGAAGTTCCGTCAGGATGTACCCCACGAGCAGGATGCCCAGGATGGCCCAGGACGCCTGGAACATCCCCTGATGCACAATGGCCTCTGCCGGGTCCGGCAAGTCCGCTGGATTGTAGGTTTTCGGAATGTCTCTGCCAAACACCAGGTATAGAACTGCAATGCTTGCACCCAGCGAAAAAATATCCGGCACAATCATGTGCATCGCATAGCTGAGAAATCCGATGTGAAAGTAATCCGCCGACACGATGTTGACCAGGTTGCTGACGATCAGCGGCAGCGACGTGGTGTCCGCAATAAAACCGCTCGCCATGATGAACGGCAACATTTTTTTCATGTCAAACTTCAGCAGTTTGACCTTCTCCAGCACAATCGGCGTTAAAATCAGCGCCGCGCCATCATTGGCGAAGAAAGCGGCCACCAAGGCGCCGAGGAGCGTCACGTAGAGAAACACCTTGCGCCCATCCCCTTTGGCGGCATGCGCCATCTTCAGCGCAGCCCATTCGAAGAATCCGATTTTGTCAAGGATCGAGGCGATGATGATGATGGCCACAAACGTGAGTGTCGCATCCCAGACAATCCGGGTCACCTCCACGACGTTGTAGAGCGTCACGACCCTGAACACGAGAGCCAACACGGCGCCGCCGAATGCGCTCCAGCCAATCGACAAGCCCCTGGGCTGCCAGATGACGAAAATCAAAGTGACTAAAAAAATTCCTACGGCAAGATATGCCACATTCCCGCCCCCTTTATGGGTTTACAAGGTACACTGAACTCGCAGTCCTCTGGACTTTAGATGTTCAATTTCGGCCGCTACGTTGGGGAATGAGTCTACGATGTCCTTGAGCAAAGGGAACCTTGAGCCATCCAGGGAATAGAAGACCCACTGGGCTGTTTTTCGTTCTTTAACAAGTCCTGCTTGTTTCAGCTTACGAAGGTGCTGAGACACACTGGGCTGCGACATGTCTAAAATAGGAACAAATTCACAGACGCATAGCTCCTCACAGGCCAGCAGAGCCAGCATGTGCAGGCGCGTCTTGTCCGCAAGAGCTTTGTATACTTCCGCTAGATCCTCGAAATCATGCGCCATCGCGCCCTATTCACCTTCCATGGGAACATTCTTATAAAGAATATCCGTCCGAGTTCCCTTATTCTCGTAAGGCACTGCCTCCCACGTAAAGGGAATTTCACGAACAGGATAATGATCATCAGGTCGATACGGGAATAAATGCATGCGTAACCAGTCGTCTTGCATCTGTTTCAACTGGGATACCGCTTGAATCTTCTCAGACTCAGTGAGGGTGGATATACGGGATTCCAAGTCCATGATTTCCTTTGGAAAGAACCCTTCCCCTTCCACCACTTCTATCGTTTGCCCGGTTGACATGTTTTGGACGATATACCAGACCCCTGGCCGATTGCGCACGTCCTGTGTTCCGAATCGAACGCGTCCGCCGGTGAGATAAGCGCCGACGTCCCCGAGGCAGGGACTGTTTCGAGACAGAAAGCGTAGATTGGTACGGTCAATGATTCCGTCTGGAAACAGCACGCCTAACGCTTGCGACATGGCATACATGCCTCGAAACAATCCATCGCATGCATGTCCATGGAAACGAACGAGATCGATCCCGTGGACGAGTTTTGTCTGCGTAGCGTAACGGCCGTGACTGGATTCCGTATCCCGTACCTGAAAGGTCGGCATGTACGGCGCGTTTTCGGCCTCTTTACTCCAATACCAAAGTGCATCCTCATGATTATCCTTCATTGGGTTATCACGCTCCGCAAAAATTGAATCCAACTCGGTGAAGCGACAAATTCGTGAGGTTCCACCGAGTTGGCCTTGTTAGAACGTCAGTACGGTATATCCTTCACGGGCGTATCGGGAAAACGCATCCCGTGCAAACTCGAGTTGAATTCCGTATTGACTGGCTGGCTCATGCAATTTCCAACTGTCTACCTGATTTGAACAAGCCCCAACCACGAGGCCTGCTTCTTTCAACTCGACAAGCGTCTGATCGACTTCCGCGGGTACGGATTCAAGCAATTTCACTGCCCCGGTAAACAAGAAGACTTCCACAGCATCCATTTGATTTTCTTCCTTCGCGTCGAAGATGCGTTTTGCGACGTGGAGTCCTGACGTCACCTTGTCCTTCTGATCCCATCCAGAGTTAATGACAATCGCAATTTTCCCGCTCATATTATGACCTCCTTAGGTTGTTCAACGACTTGCTCGGCAAATTGCTTCAATAATTTGGGGCCAAAAATCTCGTCTTCCTGCAAGGTCGCCACCGCAATCGTTTGATCGCTGTTGCGTTCTTTGACTGCTTTAATATGCGCTGTTTGCAGTTTCAAACGCTTCCCAAACAGTCGACTGGTTGCCGCCTCCTCAGGAAGTACCTGGTTGATAATGATCGCTTCCGTATGGATCTGCGTTCTCTCCAAATCCGCCATCGCCCGTTCCATTTCCGCAATCGGTGTGGTCTCCGGCAGTGTGACAAAGAACATTCCCGTTTCATCCCGGTCTTGCAATGTTCGAATCGCGTCATTCATACGGGCTAACTGTGCGCCATCCAATGCAGCGGTTTCTGCGGTAAAAGCGTCCTTGTGTTCTAACTCCGTTTCGTAATCCCAAGATAACTGAAGGAGGCGAATGGTGTGTCCGGTGGGAGCCGTGTCAAATACGGTCACCTCATATTCGTCGCTCAAGAGATACTCCAAAAATTCTTGGAATACGGCAACTTCTTCCGTACAGGGTGAATTGAGCTCTTCACTGACCCGATTCACCGTTTCGCCATTCCCAAATTGACCCACAAGAGACGAAAGCACCTGTTGTCGATACGCTTCAAAAGCAACTTTTGGATCAATACGCGCCAACCATAGATTGGTTCCCGAAATCTGCTTGGGCGAAGCTGTGACAGTTTCACCAAATACGTTGCCGATATGAGCCGCTGGGTCGGTAGTTACAAGCAGTGTTTTAAGACCCTGATCAGCCGTATACATAGCCATCGTACAGGCGAGCGTAGTTTTCCCCACACCCCCCTTCCCGGCCAAGAAAATTCTTCTACGTTTCTCGCCGTGGGGCAACAGCAGGTCGGCAGGCAATTTTTCATAGGTGAATAGCATGTTGTAAATCTCCTCCCACCTGCTCCAACATCGCGATCCCTTTGACTTCATCCGCGTACAAGGGCATGATCCCAATCCGTCCAGCAAAGCGAGAGGAAAGTTCCTGGATGTAGGGTTCCTGTTTTCGCCACCGACGACCGGAATACGGATGAGTACGTTCATCCTCTGGAATCACGCCGTTCACAATTGCAACCTGATTTTCAATTCCGAGCTTGTGCAATTCACCAGATGACCGAAGCATTTCATCCATTGACAATCGTGCAGGCTGCGTGACAAACACAAAAGTCGTTAATGAACCATCCTGCAAGGCGCGTACGGCTTTGTCGTACTCCGCTTTGGAGGCAGTCAGGGCATCGACGCTGCCGATGCAGGTTTGGCCACTCCCCGCTGCGCTTTCTTCGATGTGCAAACTCCAACTGCTCGGCAACTCCAGGAGACGCAGGGTGTGTCCTGTTGGGGCCGTATCAAACACCACCCAGTCATAGTCCGGTTGGTGCATACAGGCGATGAACTGATCGAATGTCGCGACCTCCTCTGTGCAAGGCCCGCTCATTTTCTCCTCTGCCGCTCGCACGACTTCTTCGGGAAATACCTCGCGCATTGGAGCTAAGGCGCGGTCTTTATACGCCTGTAGGGCTGCATCCGGATTGATCTCCTGGATATACAGACGGGGAACACCTGTCACCTCGCGGACTTGAAGACCCACTTCTTGCCCGAACACATCCCCCAAATTTGAGGCTGGGTCGGTCGTCACCAACAATGTCTTTTGTCCCTGTTTTGCCAACATCACCGCTGTGCTGGAGGAAAGAGATGTTTTTCCGGCCCCGCCTTTCCCCGAGAAGAACAGATACTGCGTCATCACCTAAGACTCCTTTGCTGTGAGCAACTCATCCATTTGCGGGTATTTTCCCAGTGCGCGAATCGTGCCATCCACCGCGACGATTGGCAATGCCTTCATGCCGCCTTTGAGCAGGAGTTCATACACCTGTTGATTTGCGGTAAAGGCGGCGGCATCGCGGCTGAGCATGTACCGAGCGACAATATGCCCATCCGCTTTCAATTTCTCCACCAGTTCGCCCACACGAATCAACTCAGGATCTGGGGATGTTCCGCAAACTCCTGTGGAACAACACATTTCCGGGTCGAAAATGTCGATTTTCATCTTGCATTCCCCCCTCCGTTTTTTTAGGAACAACAGTTTCCAGAACCACACCCACAACCGGAACCTTGACTCACGACGTTCAATAGCGTTCGTTCTTGTGCGAATAGGTTCTCCGCCAATTCATCGATCTTCATCGTTGCGGCGAGTTTCACCGGACGAACCAAGAGAAGCACTTCTTGTAGATCGGCGTCACTCGCGCCCAGTTCTCTGGCTTTCGGCACGTGCTGTTCAAGACAGGATGCGCATCCGGCTGTCAGAGCCGCCGCCACTTGAATCAGTTGTTTTGTAAGTTCGTTCACTTCACGCCACCATCTTTCTATTGTCATATAACGATACTCTTATATTATAGCCGCCGTGATGCGGTTGCACAAGGTCGTACAGAATACTTTTTGATCACACCTTACAGTTCTTCCTGTACAGTTCTTCCACGCATAGCGTGGGGCTTACTATTTGGGCTATTGGCATGGGTTGCCGAACAGGTGATTGGCGCACCGCAGTAGATCATCGTATGAGCGCAGGGATGCAGCTCATACGATGATTCCAATATCGCGATGGTCATGAAAGTACATGCTTTTTATCTTCGTGCGCGCCATACCCGGAACAAGGGATGCAGACGGGTTTCCCATCCTTCACCCGAATGTAGCGCTCAAACACCAACTCCCCGCACACGGAACAGATCTCGCTCGCAAATGAGCTCTTGGGGCGCTGGAACGAGAATCCATCCACCCTCTGCACGGTGAAGGCGTCCTCCTCATCGACATTTAGCACGAAGTCGATCGTCTCTTGCGCCACACCGATGGGAATTTGCGACGGCTCGACCCCCCTCTTGCGGTAGGAAAAGAACTCGAACCTTCCCAATTCCTTTAGGAAACCGGGTTTGGCCGCGATTCGTACGGCGCCGTGTTCCGGACTGTACACCGTCGCGGCGATCTTGCCAAAGTTTGTTCGTTCCATCATCATCTTTCCGTACGTGCACCCCGTAGCCGCCTGCAATCCGTCCGCCATGCAGGTCTGCGGGTGGCCAACGCCGATCTCGGGGAACACATACATGCCATGATCGGCAACACGCTGGACGTTCAGCTCACGCAGCCCGATGATCCCCTTGCGATACCCGATCGGCATGAAAGGGCACCGATGACCGTGAAACTCCCAAACCCAATCCGGCACACTGATCATCGCTATGTCACCTCCTTTTCCCATTCCTATCCCAGCGCCGCAGCGACCAGTTCGCTGATCACTTCAGACAGTACCGGATGGGGATGAATACTCCCGGCGATCGCATCGATCGTTCCACCCTGTGTCATCACTTGCGTCGGTTCTGCGATCAACTCTCCGGCGTGCTCGCCCACAATCTGCATGCCCTTCAACGTATGGGTTTCCCGGTCCCAGACGATCTGTGCAAAACCCTTTTCGTCGCCGACGATGAGGGCGCGAACATCCCTTGCAAACGGCCATTTGGTCAGCGTCCACTCTGGATGGTCTGCCAAAGCTCGGCTGTCCGCTCCCACGGAGGCAATCTCCGGGGAAGTGAAGATCACGTGGGGAACGATAAGATTGGGCGCGTCCATGCCGTCCAGAACTCCGAGCAAATGCTGCGCAGCCACGATCGACTGGCGAGTGGCCGCATGCGCGAGCATGATGCGCCCGTTGATATCTCCGGGTGCATAGATGTGAGGAACCTTCGTCTGATAGAATCCATTGACCGGAATCTCACCGCGCTCGCCCACCGTGATTCCGGCCGCCTCCCAGTCCAACGCCGCGCTGTTCGGGCGGCGGCCCACCGCCACCAGCACGCGTTCGCTGGGTATAAGGCGTGCAGTTCCGTCGCTCAACCGACAGCGAACACTCCACTCTCCCTCTGCCACGCGATCAATCGCTTCAATGAAAACGCCCTCGGACAGGCCGATCCCCATGCTCTCGAAGGAGGAGCGTACGGCCGCCGCCGCCGCAGGATCTTCTGTCGTCAATAGGCTCGACGCCGCCTCTAGAACATGCACTTGCGAGCCCAGACGGGCGAAGAGAGTGGCCAACTCGCAGCCGATGTACCCCGCGCCGATGATCGTGATGGAGCGTGGCAGGCGCGGCAGGTCGAGTGCGTCGGCGCTGCTCCATACGCCGGGAGCGTCCGCACCTCGAATCGGAACCGATGTCGCGACAGAACCGGGCGCCGCCAGGACCCATTTCGCTTCGACAATCACGTCCGGTTCGCCAGACCGCCTGACGATGACTTCGTGCGGTGAGAGAAAATCCCCCGTTCCGTGCAGGATCGTGATGCCCGAGCGGGCACAGGCTTGCTCGGCGCCCTGTGCCCGAGCGGCCAGGATGCCGACCTTTCGCGCCATGAGCGCAGGCACATCCACCTCGCCGACCACTGTGTCGCGCAGTCCGAATTCTTCACTGCGGCTCATCTCATATCGTCTTCCCGCTGTCTCAAGGAGGATTTTCGAAGGAATGCAGCCTTCAAACAGGCACGTTCCTCCCAATCCCTCCCCTTTTTCCACAATGGCGACTTTCATGCCCTTTCGGGCCAAAAACAGGGCGCCGGGAGTCGCCCCCGGCCCACCGCCGAGCGCGACCACATCCACTTGAATTCGTTCTCTGCCAGTCATCTGCCATCCCGCCTTCCTTCGTCGGAATCAACGGCTTCCAAAAACACGATGGAACACAACCTCTTGCATTCGACCGCCAACAGAAGAAAGCCATATAACCATCTCGCCCAAGTGGGCTTGGCGCGATTCGCCATGAATGAGAATCCGGTGAGAGACGCGACGATCTCTGCAACCACGGCGACGATCAGCAACCCTGGGCTGATGACCATGTGCGTCATGTGCCCGAAGAACTCTGAGAAGCTGGAGAAGGTCACTATGTTGACGGTCGTGGCTGCGGCTTCCTTCGTTCGATAGCCGATCCCCATCAGCAGCGGGCTGATGATAAACCCGCCGCCGATTCCCACCATCCCTCCCAGGAAACCCGCAGCGCCGGACACCGCGGACCCGATGGCAGCGCGCTTCGAAAAGGACTGCATTGTCTGCGGTTCAGGGCTCGATGGCCACCCAAAGCGTGCGATAGGCCGCAATCAGCACCATCACCGAGAATCGAACCAAGAGCAGGCGATCTAGTGCAACTTTTTGACGATGATGCGGTCATACCCGTCCAGCGATTCAACGCCGATGAACTCGTGATTTGCCTTGGCCACCCATTTCGGGATGTCTTTTCGCGATCCCATGTCGCTGGACAGAATTGCAATCACATCCCCAACCGCAGTGCTCCGGATGACCCGGATCAGTTCCATCATCGGTCCGGGGCAAAAACTGCCCCGTGCGTCAATTTCGCGTGTAATCTCTACGTTGTTAGTCAATGTCGCTCCTCCTCAGGCGCAGCGAATTCGTTTAGATGTATAACGTGGTGCCCGCTTCCTGTGCCATGGAAATGAACTCACCGACGCCGATCACTTCGTCGATCACCGGTTCAAAGTCTTCCAGGCCCAAGTCGAACAAATCTGCGGTCATTGCGCAGGCGTAAATGTGGATGTCGCCCAATTCTTTCGCCTGCAACAGCGTATCATACCAGGAAGGCACCTTTTTTTCCTGCAGCACCCTCATCATTTCAGGCGCCCATTCTTCATAATCCTTGCTGATCTTGCTGATCTTGTATGGTTCTCCTTTGCGAAACGCCAGCAGACCCCAGAAGGTGAGAAAGATGTCCACGCGCATATCGTTCATAACCGCGCCTGAAGCGATGATCGCCACGGGAAACAACTTGTCTACTGTGCCGTCAAATACCACGATGCTCATGCGATTTTGATCGCTCATAAAAATCCCTCCTTCAAATGTTCCGAAACCCCAGTGCTGATGTGCGTTATCGGCTACAGACTACACTGCGTTGCTTTGTCAATGCCTTGCAACAGATCAGCAGCTTTCTTAGTCTGCGCCTTTTTGCGGACGAACTGTGCTTTGCGCCTCCTTTCGCATGCCTGCGCCGAATTGTCTCACCACCTGCAGGCCGACGGCGATTCCGACACGCACATCCGGATCGCGCAAGGTTCCCAACAGTTGACGTAATGAACCTGCTTTTGGATCGGGCGGATCTTTCATATTCTTCAGCATGAGATCCCACTCCGCCAACGCATCCGGCAATCCCCGCGTCATCCCACTTTGCATGAAGGTATCCGCCAATTCCATAAAGCGGGCGGCCGTTTTAGCCAAACTGGCGATGATATCCGGGGTCACAACATCCAGCGCCGCGTTGACCAACAAGAGAATCTGCTCGATCCGGTCAAGCATTCCGCTGTGCTCCATCCTGGCCACACGCTGGACAAGCCGGGTCAAATCAGCGCCCGCGTTTGCCGCCGCATCGACCAATTCCAGCATCTCCGGTCGGTTCACCCTGTCTGCGATCTCACCGAGTCCTGCGGTAAATCGCACCATGCCCTGCACCGTATCCGCTGTCACTACATCGTTGAACGCTGCGAATACACCGAGCAACTCGCGCAGATTGGCCAAAGCATGAGGATCGAGCGTTTGCGCCATGGGCTGATCCTGCGCCTCCGGAATATGACTGTCCTGAACGGCCTCTGTTTGTTCCATTTTGCCATCTCCCCCTTTCTGAAAAAATATCCTGCCTTAGATCAGACCGCGCAACGACAACCAATACATTTCGTTGAAGGCGAGCTTGAACCAGTGGACCATGGTTCCGGGTTCAGAAGGATGCGGCGGCGTCTTATAGTCAAAAGTGATGTGTGTCGCTTCCTCAAGGCCCGCTTCGATGAAGCAGAACACTTTGCCGTCATACAGGACAGTCGCAGGCTCGCCGCGCAGTTCGTGGGCCACATTGCGGGCAACGATTTCCGACTGGTAGTGGGCGGTCGAACCAGCCTTGGAAATGGGCAAATCTGTGGCGTCGCCCAACACATAAATGCGCTCCTGCCCCTTCATCCGGAGCGTTCCCCGGTCCGTGGGAATCCAGCCGTCACGATCGCCAAGACCCGAATCCCGTATAACGCGGGCGCCGGTATGCGGAGGAATTCCGATCAGCAGATCATAACTCCTCTCCTCCCCTTCCAGTGTGTTTACGACTCGGCGTGCGGGATCGATGCTTTCTGCATTAAAGAACGTCTCGGAATGGATGTCGCGCTTTGCAAATTCCAGTTCCGCCCACTCAGCAACGGGTTCAAGAGAATGCAGACGCGCAATCGGATAGGTGTAAGTCAGTTCTGTTTTGTTACGTACTCCTGACCGCTGCAGCG